>Ga0247720_100109_pt1 | contig 40134 bp, 40 predicted proteins | sample MSEWel2015_12_15_FD_189078 | JGI IMG/M metagenome (GOLD analysis project Ga0247720, IMG submission 189078) | Subsurface sediment microbial communities from gas well in West Virginia, United States - MSEEL Well Study Marcellus 3H_2015_12_15 | ecosystem: Environmental > Terrestrial > Deep... | reverse complement strand
ATTTAAAAGAGCCTCAATTTCGAGGCTTTTTTATTTTCATTTTTATAGATTAAATATGGTAAAAATCACGTTTTTTAATTAAGCTGATAGATCATCGTCTCAGCATCGAGATCAGTTATGTTCATCGCTTTAAGTACGCTCATTTTCATTCATTTTTGTGCATTGATTACACCTGGTCCAGATTTTTTCCTTGTGTCGCAAACAGCAGTAAGTCGTTCACGTAAAGATGCTGTATTAGTTGCAGTTGGAATATGCATGGGCGCGATGCTGTGGTCTTTATTGGCATTAATGGGACTGAATATCCTTTTTGAGAAAATGGCTTGGCTTAAACAAGGGCTTTTGATTGCTGGTGGTTTATATCTGTGTTGGCTCGGTTATCAGATGCTGCGTTCAGCATTTTCTAAACAAAAGCAGGAAATCAAACAAATTACCTTACCTCAATCAGCATGGTTGTTTTTTATAAAAGGTTTGCTCACTAATTTATCCAATCCTAAAGCAGTCATTTATTTTGGTAGTGTGTTCTCGCTCTTTCTTGCTAATCCACTTTTTGATCAACATCATTTCTTATTGTTTATCATAATAGCTGTTGAAACATTGGTATGGTTTTTACTTGTGGCTTTTGTATTTTCGCTGCCTACATTCAGAAATGCTTACCAGAACTTTGCCAAATGGATTGATGGTATTTCTGGTGGGATCTTTACTTTGCTCGGTGTTTATTTGATTGGAAGCCGTTAACAGAGAAATCAAAGCCTGCTTGAAGCAGGCTTTTTTATTATGCAAATTTCGCTAGGACTTCTAAGAATCCATCTTTTTGACGAGGAAATTGTGCAATTACATCATGAATGCGTTGCCCTTCAGGGTTGGTTGCGTTCAAGTCGCGACCATCTGCTAAGAATTTAGTAATTAATCGTTCGTAATCATTTGGGCGCATATGTTTAAACGCATGATATAGAACGTGAAAGTCAGCATTTACGCCTGCTGGAGGAAGTTGGTTGAGGTAGGCAAAAACACGCTCATCTGACCATTCTTCATTGAAAGTTGCTGGCTGTGATAATGCCATGACAATCTCCTGAATTTAAAAATAATAAAGGCAAAATACGATGCAGGATCAGAAAAGCGTTAATTCTCTCAATTTATTCGAAAAAAGTATTTCAAAACAATTGTGAAAATAAAACTCAAACTTTTCAAATTCTGTTGTGTATTTTGCCTTTATTTACAAAAAATCGCTAATTGAAAAACTTCTATCGATCTTCAGGTAAATTGATATTCATTTCCAGCATTTCGATGTTAGCTTCTGAACGAACTTGCATTTGGATGTGTTGTTCGTCTACACCACGAACATAACGACTTACCACTTGCATGATCTCTTTTTTCATTTGATCAATTTTGTCTTGGCTTAAACGACGACCAAGACCTTGTTCAGACGCAACAATAACTTTTAAGCGATCTTTGGCAGTTTGTGCACTTGATGGTTTTTCATCACTGCTAAAAAGTTTACTCCAGAATCCTGCCATAATTACGCTCCAAATAGTCTAGCTAACCAACCTTTTGGCTGTACTGTGATGTGTCGATATGGACGATCCTCACCAAGGAAACGAGCAACTAAATCATCATACGCTTGTCCTGCTTTTGCTTCAGAGTACAAAATAACAGGTTTACCTTCGTTTGATGCTTGAAGTACGCTTGGACATTCAGGTACAACACCTAGTGTTGGTACACGTAAAATGTCTTTTGAAATATCGTCAATCGTGAGCATTTCTTGTTTATCCGCTCGTTCAGGATTGAAGCGAGTAATACAAAGATGCTTACGAATACGTCCTTCGTTTTGCTCAACTTTTTTAGTTTTGCTGTCTAACATTCCGATGATACGGTCAGAGTCACGAACAGATGAAATTTCAGGGTTTGTTACGATGATTGCTTCATCAGCATGATACATCGCAAGGATAGCCCCACGCTCAATACCTGCTGGAGAATCACAAATGATGTAGTCAAACTCTTGAGAAAGTTCATCAATAACTCGTGCAACACCTTCATCACTCAAGGCATCTTTATCACGTGTTTGTGATGCAGGAAGAATATATAAGTTTTCAATATCTTTATCACGGATCAGTGCTTGCTGTAAGCGAGCTTCATTATTGATGACATTGACAAAGTCATAGACTACACGACGTTCACAACCCATAATCAAGTCAAGATTACGCAAACCCACATCGAAATCAATCACAACAGTTTTATGACCACGTAGGGCTAAACCTGTTGCAAAAGATGCACTTGTTGTAGTTTTACCTACACCACCTTTGCCTGACGTTACGACAACAATTTTGGCCACCGAATCCACTCCTATTTATGGTCATACGCCCCTAAAAGGGCTTTTTTGGTGTTTAATGTGATAACTTAAAACTGCAAGGCTTCAAATTCAAGCTCTTGCTTGTTATTTAAATAAATATGTACAGGCTTTTTGATCATATCTTTAGGAATATCATCTGCTACACAATAAGTACCCGCAATAGAAATTAATTCTGCTTCAAGCGAATTGCAAAAAATTCGTGCGGACATATGTCCACCCACACCAGCAATGACTCTACCACGAGCATTCCCGTAGATGTGAATATTTCCAGATGCAATTACTTCAGAACCACTATTCATGCCAGCATTCAAGATAATATCACCCTGATCTTGCACTAAACATTGTCCAGTTCGCAAAATTTCATCATGATATGAGGTGATATGCGGACTTGATGTAGCTTTTTGTGGTATTTCTTTTGCAGCCTGATCTGCTGGTTTTTCGACAACATGTTCGATGACTTGTTCTTTGGATGCTTTGATCCGCTGTAAAGGTTGATCTGCGGGCAATACAGGGAATTGGATTGCACGTGCTTCATCACCTAAGATTCCATCGATTACAGCCATAGGTTGTAAACCAATATCAATCAGTAGCTGTATAAGAGCAATCAATTCTTGTTCAACGGTACTGTCTAGAATGACTAAAGTTCCTAAATAGGAACCTTCGTTTAGTGTGCTAGTAAGTTGCTGTCGGATTGCATCGTGGTCATTTGTGTCGAACGTGAGTCGACTAAAATTCACCATTCTGCCCGTAATCCGTATGTCAGCCATAATTTATCCTTCAGGGCTTTTTAAGCACTCTATTGTGTTTAAGCATGTTGTAAATAAAAGCAAATGCTAGAACAAATTACACGAATTCTCTAGCTTGATTAGTAAATTTTCTTGTAATCACACTGCTTTTTTATCCAATTGATCATATTCATTTAATGTTTGTTGCCATTGTTTAACTTTGACTTGTTTTCGAATCGCTTCGAGGCTTTCATAGACTACTGATTCTACGAGTTCTTCTAAGTATTGGTTATCAATATTTAACTGACTGACTTTTTCTGCGATCAACAAATAGTTTTCATTTGGACGTTCAAATGAGCCAGCAGTGAACGGTTCAATCAAACCCGCGGTAATGTTTTCACCCAAACGTTGTCCGATACTTTGAATTTGTTGTTCTATACGACTGCCAACAATAGGAATCAGACGTAATAGTTGAGTCAGTTCAGGTGTATCTTCGATTGCTTGGTTAACAATATGACCTACTTTTTGAGTAATGGTTGGTTGTTGCTGTTGTAAAGCTTTTGCGAGTGATTCTTGCAACATTGAAGATAGTGTCACAGTAAATAATTGACGATGATGATCGACTAGATCATGAATAATTTTTTTATGACTTGAGCTAGTATCCAGTTCGTGTTTAATGCCATCGATTACAGTGATCACAACCCGATCAGAAAGTTCTTCCATGACAACACGATAATAAAAAATTGCTTTTAAGCGGATGCTATCGGGTACAACTTTATATCCAAGCTCATGTAAACGATACGCGATAATCCCCGCACGGAATAAACGCAGAAAGCGAAAGTGGGGGATAATTGCAACAATTTCATACCAGTGAATAAATGGAAAGAACCACCAACGCGCGTGATGCTTTTGTATGATTGATAGTAGCCAACGAATCACAAGCTCCACAATCAGGAAGATAATAAACCAAGCTTCGGTTGTGATAACCCATGGATGTAGATAGCTACGATAAAACTCTAAAACGCTATAGAGGTGAATGGTGTTAAAAAACCATTCACCAATATTACTCATCAGGAAAAAGTTCATTCCAAGACAGAACAAATTGAAAACAATAATAAAAACCATGAAAATGTCATAAATAAGAAACAGCTTGAAGAACTTACTGTTCGGATTGACATAGTTATATTTAGAGTTTTTATCTGTGTCCTGCTGAGTCATCTTTCTGCTCAATCCTTGAAGAGATTATGAATTATATCTCGATTTGAGTTGACTAATAAGTTGATCTTTTTCAGTCCAGATTTGATCTACCCATTTCTGAAAGCGTTCACGATAAACTGCATCATCTTCGTAATTTCCACCCAAAACCCAATCAGGAATTTCAATTTTGCGTAAATCAACAGCAATGCTTGAAACGTCACCTAACCAAAAGTCGCCATAACCTGGTGCACCTTCAGGATAGACAATCGTCATATCCACTAATGCATCAATCTTGTCACCAAGTATGTTCAATGCTAGGGCTAAGCCACCCGCTTTGGGTTTAAGTAGATTCTTATAAGGTGATTGTTGTTGTGCATGTTTTTCAGGCGTAAATCGAGTACCTTCTAAATAATTGAGAAGGGTGAATGGCTGACTTAATAGTTGTTCACATGCCTTACGTGCTTCTAGCAAATCACGATGTTTGAGTTCAGGATTTTTAGCGATTTGTTCTTTGGTATGGCGTTTCATCATTGGGAAACCCAAGATTTTAAAAGCCTGACCTACAAAAGGAATAAAGATCAGCTCCCACTTCGTAAAAAAGCGAGTAAGAGGCATTCTATTCAGACCAAAATATTGATTAACCGTTGTATCCACCCAGCTTTGATGATTACAAATCATCATATAGCGACCTTGTAGATTGAGATCTAATTTTTCGTCAATGGTGATGTCCCATTTTAGATTTGGTAAAACTTTCTCAATCAGTTGGTTGTTTACCCCAATCCAGCTATTGGCTAGTTGAATATTGGTTTCGTCTACTTTGGCAGATTTTTTGAATAATTTAGTGAGACCTAAAGCCAGAACAGGAGGTCCATGTAGAAATGTACTTCCTGTGATCACAGAACTAACAGTAAGACCTTTACTGACCTTTCGCAATAATGATGTTTTCTTATTCGCGGTAGACATAAATCGAACCTTGAGGCAGATGTTTTGAAAAGATGGATTAACTATAAACAACAGTGGTTTAAATACAACTGTATATTTATTGATATTGACATTTTTTTATATATTTAAACCATTTGAATTAATTTTTCTGTGCAGAAAACGTGAATCTGTCGCATATGTACAAATTTTAGTTTGTTTACGAAGCCTATTCTAACTTATAAATTTCCTTGATTTCTTCACAATTGGATAAACATGAAGAAACTATGATTAAGTGGAAATGTAAAATGCATCAAAATATTACAAAAATACAAATAAACTGTTTATTATTAACAAAATATCAATGGTCTAGCTGAATTTTCTCATTCATTATCTGTTCAGACAACAAAATACATAGACAGGAGCTACGCGATGCGTGCATTAGTTATTTCAACACTCGTAGGGGCTGGATTGGTACTTTCTGGTTGCCAAACAATGAGCGGACAAGGTAATGATATCGGCGGTGTTTCATACGACAAAGCTGCTTTAGGTACATTAATTGGTGCAGCTGCAGGTTATGGTATCTCGAAAGGTAATGCTAACTCTTCTTCACAAAACAACCGCGCAGCTGCGATTGGCGCAATCCTTGGTGGTGCGAGTGGTTTATATCTCGATAATAAAGAGAAAAAATTACGTGCTCAAATGGCAGGTACTGGTGTAGAAGTTGGCCGTAACCCAGATGGTTCTGTTCAGTTGATCATGCCTGGTAGCATCACGTTTGATACAAATAAATCAAACATCAAACCAAACTTCTACGGCACTTTAAACAAAGTGGCGCAAACTTTAGCTGAAGATAACAAGAGCGCAATCTTAGTTACTGGCTACACAGACAATACTGGTAATGATTCAATCAATATCCCATTGTCTCAAGCACGTGCTCAATCAGTTAAAAACTATTTAGCAAGCCAAGGTGTTTCAAGCAGCCGTATTGATGCACAAGGTTTAGGTTCTTCTAATCCTATCGCTTCAAACGCAACTGCGGCAGGTAAAGAACAAAACCGCCGTGTTGAAATCAGTATTTATGCTAAACAGTAATTAATACTGCTGTGAAAAGACCACCTTCGGGTGGTTTTTTTTATTGCCGAGTTTTTAGTACGACGAATGGTGACGCAATCTTGGAGTAAGACATCATAATTTATACATATCCTCAGATTTATTATTGGGATTCTAAAAAATAGATGTCTATAATCATGCTCGAAAACGTGAGAGGTATTACAACGATGTCATCTGCCAGTCAACTCAATGACAAGCAACTTGAAGCCATGAAATATGTTCAGGGGCCATTGTTGGTGCTTGCAGGTGCAGGCTCGGGTAAGACTTCTGTAATCACTCGAAAGATCGCTTTTCTAGTTCAACAATGTGGTATTCCTGCGCATCGTATTACTGCGATGACTTTTACCAATAAAGCTGCACGTGAAATGAAAGAGCGTGTCGGTAAGTTGCTTTCACGTGAAGAAGCCAAAGGGCTTTCAGTCTCTACATTCCACACATTTGGTTTGAATTTGCTTCGAATAGAGTTAAAACATTTACCTTTAAAAGCGAATTTTTCGATTTTGGATGCAGATGATTGCAAAAGAATCCTGATGGATCTAATGCAGCGTGACAACCTATCTGGAGCAGAAAGTAAAGAACTGATCGCGAAAGCCATGAAGAAAATTTCGGATTGGAAAAATGATCTGGTCATACCTGAGCAAGCTCATTCAACATGTGAAACACCTGAAGATGTTCAGCTTGCTCATTTGTATCAACTTTACGAACGTAATTTGAGAGCTTATAACGCTGTAGATTTTGATGACTTGATCGTAATGCCGACACGATTGCTTCAGGAAAATGCTGAGGTTCGTGATAAATGGCAAAATCGTGTTCGTTACTTACTCGTAGATGAATATCAAGATACCAATACAGCACAATATACCTTAGTGAAATTGCTTGTTGGGGTGATGGGGCAGTTTACTGCGGTAGGTGACGACGATCAGTCGATTTACGCTTGGCGTGGTGCAAAGCCTGAAAACATGGCTTTATTAAAAGATGATTTCCATAATCTTAAAGTAATTAAGCTTGAGCAAAACTATCGTTCTACCAGTCGAATTTTAAAAGCGGCGAATGCTGTCATTGAAAATAACCCTCATATCTTTGATAAAAAGTTATGGAGTGATAAAGGGCACGGTGAAACCATTCGTGTAATCACGTGTTTAAATGATGATGATGAAGCTGAACGCGTAGTCAAAGATTTAATCACGCATAAATTGATGAATGGAAAAAATTGGAAAGATTACGCGATTCTGTATCGTGGTAATTTCCAAGCACGTGTTCTTGAAACACAACTGCGTCAGATGCAAATTCCATATAAATTGTCAGGTGGTCAATCATTCTTCGCCCGCGCTGAGATTAAAGACGTAATGAGTTACTTACGTCTCATTATCAATCCCGAAGATGACAGTGCTTTTTTACGTATTATCAATACGCCGAAACGTGCAATTGGTCCTGTCACTTTAGAAAAGTTAGGTCTATTTGCTCAAGAAAATACCCTATCTTTATTGACGGCTTCTTCTGATCAACGTCTTGCCATGGTTTTACCTAAAAAAGCGGCGACTCAATTACATGAGTTTGCAGACTTTATTGCGACTTTTACACGTGAACTGTTAGATGATGACGAACCAGTACCCAAAGTACGTCAAATGATCAACGAAGCAGGCTACATTGATTATGTTCGTGAGCAAGCTGCAACGCCAGCTCAAGAAAAAACGAAGATCGATAATATTGAAAGTCTGTACACAAGTATCCAAAACTTAATTAATCGTACAGACGATGTCGATGAAAAAAATATTGAAAGTGTCATTCGTAAATTGGTTCTTCTAGACATGTTGGAGCAGCAACAAGAAGAAGAAGATACAGATAAAGTCAATTTGTTGACATTACATGCTGCGAAAGGTTTGGAATTTCCATACGTCTACATGATTGGTTTAGAAGAAGAGTTATTGCCGCACAAGAACTCGATTGCGTCTGAAACCATTGAAGAAGAACGCCGTCTGATGTACGTAGGGATTACTCGTGCGCGTCAAGGTCTAACTTTAACGCTTGCAGAGCAACGTAAGAATGGCGGTCAAATGCGACAAATGACTCCGAGTCGTTTTTTAGATGAATTACCACAAGATGATTTAGAGTGGCACGGTCGTAAAAAGAAACTAGCACCAAATGTTGACCCTAAAGAACAGGCTCAACAGTATCTTGCCAACTTAAAAGCATTATTGAAACGTTAAAGATTATTTGTAGGAAGTTGTAATGAAAGTTCAAGTTAAAGTATTAGATGCACGTTTAGGTCAAGAATGGGCATTGCCATCGTACGCAACAACAGGTTCAGCTGGCTTAGATTTGCGTGCATGTTTAGATGACGCAATTGAAATTGCTGCGGGTGAAACGGTTTTAGTCAAAACAGGCTTGGCGATTTACATCGAAGATCCAAACTTTGCGGGATTAATTTTACCACGTTCGGGTCTTGGGCATAAACATGGTATTGTATTGGGTAATTTAGTCGGTTTGATTGATTCAGACTACCAAGGCGAACTGATGGTTTCAGTTTGGAACCGTGGAAAAAATACATTCCGCCTAGAGCCAGGCGAGCGTTTGGCGCAATATGTACTCGTTCCTGTCGTTCAAGCAGAGTTCGAACAAGTGAATGAATTTGTTGCTACAGAGCGCGGAGCAGGTGGTTTTGGACATACTGGTCAACAGTAATTCCCAAGCCTTATTATTTTAAATGCAATGTTTAACTGAAAAACATTGCATTTTTCATATTGATTGTTATTTGAATTTATATTAAAAAGCAGCTGATTAATTATTTTAATTTTTCTGAACAAGGGTTAATTAATTTCTTAATAGTTTAAGTTTTTTTTAATAATCGAATGATTATAAGAATAGGGGCTTGCTGTGAATATAAAACATACGTTTCCTCTGAATATTTTTCGTGCCTATGACATCCGTGGAAAGCTTTCTAATCTAACGCCTACGATAATTCGTTCAATTGCGCATGCATTAGCATTTCAATATAAAAAATATGGCCAACATCAAATTGTTATTGGATATGATGCAAGATTAACTAGTCCAACGTATGCTGATATTCTACAGCATATATTGGAAAAACAAGGTTTTGAAGTTATTAATATCGGGTGCTGCTCATCACCAATGATGTATTACATTGCTCGTGATTTTGGTGGTAACGGTATTATGGTGACGGCAAGTCACAATCCTAAGTCTGATAATGGAATTAAATGGATTTTAAAAGGTGAGCCACCTAGTCCAGAAGTGATTCAAGAAGTTGGGCTGTTTGCTCAAAATATACCTATTAAAGTAGATTATCAAATTCGAGATGAGACAATTACTCATCAAGTAATTCCTCATTATTGTTTACAATATCAACAATCTTTGCTCGATGATATTCAACTTGCGAGACCATTGAAGGTTGTTTTGGATGGCTTACATGGCTCAGCTGGGCGATGTGCTAAAGTTGTACTGGAAAAGCTTGGTTGCGATGTGATTGCATTACGTTGTGACGCAAATGGTCATTTTCCTGATCATGCACCTGACCCATCGCATGCTGAACACTTGAGACGTCTACAACAATTGATTATTGAACATCAAGCAGATATTGGAATTGCGTTAGACGGTGATGGCGATCGAGTCGTTTTGCTAGATGAAAATGCCACGATTATTAGTCCTGATCGTTTGCTTTCTTTATTTGCACAAATGTGCTTAGAAAATCATCCCCAAAAAGAAATTGTATTTGATGTCAAATGTTCACAAATGGTTGCTAATACAGTGCAACAATTAGGTGGGCAAGCCAAAATGATTCGCACGGGAAGTAGTTTTTTACGAACTTATTTAATGCAATCAAATGGTGCTGCTGTATTTGGTGGTGAATATGCTGGGCATTATGTTTTCAATGATGGTCGTGGTTTTGGTTATGATGATGGTCTATATGCTGCACTACGTGTTATGGAATATCTCACCCATTCAAGTTCAGCAAATTTATCTGCATTGCTAAAACAATATCCTGAGCGTTGCTGTACCGAAGATACTTATATTAGTACCCATGATATTAATCCATTAAGTGTTTTAAATGAAATTGAAACTTTAAGTCAGGATTTAGGCGCACAGTTAAGTAAAATTGATGGTGTAAGACTTGATTTTAATGATGGTTTTGGCATTATTCGAGCATCCAATACAGGCGAGTATTTTACTGTCCGTTTTGATGCAGATCATCCAGATCGGTTAGTTGAAATTCGCGATAAATTTGTTTCTATGTTGCAAACTCGATATCCACAAATTGCACAAGAACTAGCACAGGCTTAAAAGGAGAGGCATATGCCACATGAGCATATCGGCATTGATAAAGCTAAAATTTTAATTGAAGCTTTGCCGTATATCCAACGTTTTGCAGGTAAAACGTTGGTTGTTAAATATGGTGGCAATGCAATGACAGATCCTGAGTTGGAAAGCTCATTTGCTCGTGACATCGTGTTATTAAAAACAGTCGGACTTAATCCAATTGTTGTACATGGAGGTGGTCCACAAGTTGACTCTTTGCTTAAACGTCTTGGGCAAGAATCTGATCGTATTGATGGTATGCGTGTAACTGACCAAGCAACGATGGAAGTTGTTGAAATGGTTTTAGGCGGTAGTGTAAACAAATCAATCGTGAATTTGATCAATCAACATGGCGGACGTGCAATTGGTTTAACTGGTAAAGATGGTAATTTACTTCGTGCGCGTAAACTGCTCATGGAAAAACAAGAAGCTGATGGTTCGGTTTCACAAATTGATTTAGGTATGGTGGGTGAAGTCACTGGCGTTAAAACAGACGTTCTAGAGATGTTTACACAAGGTGATTTTATTCCTGTGATTGCACCATTAGGTGTCGATGAAGAAGGTAATACTTATAACATTAATGCCGATTTGGTTGCTGGTAAGGTCGCTGAAGCTTTGGGTGCGGAGAAGCTAATTTTATTAACAAACATCACTGGTGTTTTAGACGAAAATAAAAACTTATTGACAGGTTTGACCACTCAAGAAGTTGATCGTCTCATTGAAACAGGTGTGATCTATGGCGGTATGATTCCGAAAGTAGGTTGTGCACTAGATGCAGTAAAAGGTGGTGTGGTTAGTGCGCATATTGTTGATGGTCGTGTACCGCATGCAACTTTGTTAGAAATTTTTACTGATCATGGTGTAGGTACATTAATTACCAATCGTGCGAAGCATTAAGTTTTAAATCTTTCTTATCCTCCCTTTTATTCGTATAGAAGGGAGGATTTTATTTATAGTTCTTCAATTCAAATTTTGTTCTGCATCTCAAAGACTCTTTTAAAAAAGTCAGCGTAAATGACCGTCATCATCTCTTCATTTTTCATTCACTAAAATGTCATTAATAGGATTTAATGTGATTCTAGTCATAAGGAGCTTTCATTATGCTAGAAAAATTAAATCAGTATCGTCAAAATTTGACCTTACCTTTACGTCAAAAACCAGCTCAAAATCAGTATCGCTTTGAATGGGTTGACACTTTAAAAGAATTACAAGACATACAGCGTTTTAGAGCAAAACAATTTTCACATCAATTTGGCTTAACTTTTGAAGATGATCTTGATCAGGATCTTTATGATTTTGGTTGTGAACATGCGGTATTGAGAGATAAATGGTCGGGTGAAATTGTTGCCTATACACGACTTAAATTATTTCAAGGACATGAGATTGGACAGAGTTATAGTGCTCAAGAGTTCGAGATCGTTCCCCATTTATCACATTTACCGAGTATTGTTGAAATCGGTCGTACTTGCGTGCATCCACAATTCCGCTCTGGTAAAGCTTTGTCGATGCTTTGGCTAAACATGGCTCCAAAAATTCTTTGGTCAATGCGTGCAAAATATTTGATGGGTTGCGTAAGTATTCATCTCGAAGATAACTTAGCCCGTACTTATTACACGCACCGTCAGATTCAACAGCTCGCAGATCATCAAACTATCGATATTCGCTCAAAGCGAGCGTTTGAACCTGAGCGTCCTGATTATAGTTTTCCGCAGGATGAACGTATGCCGAAATTATTTCAGACTTATTTAGGCATGCAATCAAAGTTGTCAAAAGAAGCATTTTTTGATGAGGAATTTAAGTGCTTAGATTACTTTGTTTTTCTTGAAGTAAATAAGATCGCAACCTCATTTGTCATGAATAAAATGGTTCAGCGCTAACTAGATTTAGCATTCATCTTCGAATAGTGAGCACATATTGAGATTTACAATACATCCGTACCTCATGCACAATAGGCATAGATGTTAAATAGTTCAAAGATATGTGCCAGCTATTAGGAATGAATTGCGCTACACCCACTGATATCACTTTCTCTTTTCGTGGTTTTTCCCAACGAGCAGGTGTGACATCAGACCATTGTGATGGTTTTGGTATTGCTTTTTTTGAAGATAAAGCTTGTCGTTTATTCGTCGATAATCAGTCGGCAGTTGAGTCACCTATCGCAGATCTTGTTCGTAATTATCCAATCAAATCTCGAAATGTGATTGCGCACATTCGCAAAGCCACCCAAGGTAAAATTACGTTAGAGAACTCTCATCCTTTTTTAAGAGAGCTGTGGGGCAGACATTGGATTTTTGCCCACAATGGTGATTTGCATGATTTTTCCCCTAGATTAAGTGGACGCTTTGAACCTGTTGGAAATACGGATAGTGAAAGAGCTTTTTGTTATTTGCTCGATCAAATGGTAGAGACATTTGGATATGTTGAACCTTCACTTGATGATTTGTTTGCATTATTAGAACGCTTATCTCCTCAGATCGCTGAACACGGTACATTTAACTTTTGTTTGTCTAATGGACAGGCGTTATATACTTATGCCACGACAAAGTTACATTGGTTAGTTCGAGAATATCCTTTCCAACATGCTCATCTGATTGATTTGGATGTAGAAGTTGATTTTAGTCAAGTCACTACACCAGAAGATCGTGTTGCGGTAATTACTACTGAACCATTAACACATAATGAAACATGGACGGCGTATCAAGCAGGGGAAATGGTTTTATTTAAAGAAGGTAAGCCAATTAAACATGCTTTGACTCGCGTAGATCGTCTAATCCGTGAAGCGAATGATCCGAGCTTAAAAAGAATTACTAAGGCAGATCAATATTAGAGTAATATGCTGATAATAAATAGTTATATTTAATTTATTTATATAATATTTAAGGCTTTTAAAGTCGATAATTTTAATCAGGTTTTTAGCTAATTTATATACTTTGGTTAAAAAATACTTGAGTGTTTTAATGGGTGAAAATATTAAATTAAATGTAAAACAATGAGTTAAATTATTTATTTGAAAAAAATAAAAATCTGACAAAAATGCTGTGTTTTTATTTATTTTTTTTACCGATATTATGTCCTTATTCAATAAATATGCTTGAGTTTGGGGTTCGATATGGGTTTGAAATGGTCTGTCCAATATAATACAGGAATAGATGTTATTGATGATCAGCATCGCCGTATTCTAGATTATATTAATGAAATAGCTGATTTAAAACACTCTCATGATCGAGTGAAAATGAAAGAAGTTTTGGACAATATTATTGACTATACGCAATCTCATTTTACTTTTGAAGAAAGTTTACAAGAAGAAGCAAACTACAAATATCGTGTTCCACATAAACGAGTTCATGATTTATTTATCAAAAAAATAGAAACTTATCGTGAACGTTTTGAATTAGGGCATGAAATTGATAAAGAATTACATGAGGCTTTGTCAAAATGGTTAATTAATCATATTCGTCATGATGATGCGGATTATGTGGGTGCTGTCAAAGAAAATATGATGGGAATTATTAAGGAAAATGAAAAGAAAAAGGGAAAAAACTGGTTTTCTAGATTTTTCTCATAATAATAAAAAACGACTCTCTAGATGATAAAAACAATAAGGCAAATATGAGTGAAAATAGAGAGTCTTATAAAAACAATAACAACTCGTGCGCGGCAAATCATCTGAGATGGTGATTTGCCTTTTTATTTCGACATCTTTTGTTTTGATTTTCAGACAGGAGAAAGGCAAAATAGATTGAATATTTCATTGCAAACTCCATAAAACGCAATGAGTTCAAAGATTTTTCAAGGAATGCATTATGCAGGACACAACTCTGTCACGCTGGTTTGCACCAGTGATGGCGTTTTGCTTATCTTTTGTCATGATCACAACACTAGCACCAACTCTAGGTATTCAAATTGAGCGCCAATTTGATTTTTGGTTGCTTTGGTTGGGAACGATGATTTTATTGGCACTACCGATTGGTTATCTTGAAATTGCTTTAGCAAAACGTTCTAAAGTTACCGCTTTGCAGGCTTTATCAAATCTAACACGTGAGGCTGATGCATCTCCAAAATGGCGTGTAGTTGGTTGGTTGGCCGTAGTATTGGTGCCATTTTTTGCTGGTAGTATTTTATTTTCAGCATCAGATATTTTAGTCCAAAAACAATTTGGCGTATCTAATCAGATCATTTTCGCTGGGCTTGCAGTGATTGCACTCGGGTTATCTTTTATTCCACGTCAATTCCTAATTGCTTTAACGACTTTGGGTGTAATTGCATCTCTAGTGTTGGCAAATGTATTTGGAACTCAATTACAAGCGTGGCATTGGACTGGTATTGAATTTAAAGAGTGGGGCAATGCAACTGTTCTTGCACTTGTGGCGAGTGGATTAGGATTAGGATTGTATTGGCAAAACAGCCTTGCCATAGTTCGTCAACAAGAAGCCGCGACTTCAGTTGTATTACCGATCTGGTTAGCTCAATTACTTGCAGTTGTAGCGTTTGGATTCTTTTCTCTTCAAGTTGAAATCCCTGCTTTTGCATGGTTATTTGCTGCATTGGTATCTGCTGCTTTATTAATTCAACTTGCAAAAGAACAACTGGCTCAACGTCAACTGGCTCCAGCAATTCAATGGGTGATCATCGTTGCTGCAATTGCAGTTTGGGCTGCACCTCAGCTAAGTTCGATTTTCAATCTTCTATTGATTGTTTGGGGATTAATTGTTTGTTTGGTTTATGCAATTTTTGCAGGTTGGATTATGAAAATCAGCCATTTGCGTAAATCTATGGGTTTCAGTAATGAGCTATTCTATAACTTTTGGCGTATCGCTGTTCGTTTAGTTCTACCACTGTCGATTGTAATTGCTATTGTTGCTGTAATTGGACAATGGATCTAATGAAATCTACTGCATGTGTATGGGTCGCTTATGCGACACCTGAGCAACAATTTCATTTAGAAGTTGATTTCGTAGAAGGAATGACGGCTAAACAAGCGATTATTGCTAGCGGATTAGCCGAGCAGATGACTTTACCTGAGAAACTTCATTTGGGCGTGTTTGGTATCAAAATACAGCCAGACACTCAGCTTCAGATCGGAGATCGGGTTGAAATCTATCGTTCTTTAACAATTAATCCTAAAGACATCCGTCGCAAACGTGCTGCAAAGAATCCAGTTGGGCGTTTTGCGAAAGGTAATCGATTTAGACCATCAAGTTCATAAATAAAACCCCTCAAGGATCAATCCATGAGGGGTTTATTTTTATAACCTAAAGCCGTTATAGTGGCGGCGCTGTTAAGATCGCTTCTTTAGATGCTGGTAAACCAGGTTGTGACTCTGGAATTGTATCTAAACCTTCAATGCGTTCAACATTACCATTTGCATCAAAGTAAATTTTTAAATGTTGTCCATGTGCTGCAGGTATTTTTGCTTTTTTGGCATATGTACCAGGGATATAGTTGTAAATATAGTCCCAACGTAATGGATTCAGTGGATCAGTAACCGTTGGACTACCCAACAAGAAGCGAACTTGCTGAAAGCTCATGCCTACTTGTACTTGAGATGCTTGTGCTTTGGTTAACGGTGTTCCTTGTGGAATATCAACTTTATAAACACCAAAGACTGAACAACCGCTAAGTACTGAAGTGACGAATAACGCCAGCATGATTTTTTGCATTTTGCTACACTATCCTGATAAATGATGATGCATTTGATTCAAGGATAGATCATACTGCATCTAAACTCTATTGCCTATTCCAACTTAAGATTTGTTGAGAGACCTTTTTTCATGCCTATTTCCAACCAAGACTTACGCAAAGCTGGACTTAAAGTTACCCTTCCTCGTATTAAGATTTTGGAATTATTAGAAAATTCGAAACAACATCATTTAAGTGCAGAAGATATTTATAAAACTTTGCTTGAACAAGGTGAAGATGTTGGTTTAGCGACAGTTTACCGTGTATTAACACAATTTGAAGCTGCAGGAATTATTCAACGTCATCATTTTGAAAATAATCATTCAGTTTTTGAAATCATGCAAGAAGATCACCATGATCACTTAGTATGTTTAAACTGTAACAAAGTTATTGAATTTACTAATGATGTTATTGAAAAAGAACAACATTCTGTAGCTGATCAGCATGGTTTTACTTTGACAGGACACTCATTAAATTTATATGGGTACTGTAGTAATCAAGAATGCAAGGATGCCTATCGTAAGAAATAAGTGTCATTTTAGTAAAGATATAAATTTTCACTGAAATAAAACAAATAAAAAAAGGAAGGTTACAAAAACCTTCCTTTTTTTAATGATTTAAGAAAGCTTATTGACCGTCAAATGTAATGTTGCGACTTGCACTTAACAATTGATCTGCACCTTCTTCAGAAAGTTTAATGGTGAGACGTAAATCGTTTGGTGAGTCTGCATGTTTAAGTGCATCTTTATACGTGATTTCACCAGCTTTATATAAATCATAAAGCGCTTGGTCAAATGTTTGCATGCCCAATTCGCGTGAGCGTTTCATGAGGTCTTTAATCTCATGAATTTCACCTTTACGGATATAATCTGATAGTAACGGTGTATTAATTAGAATTTCGATAGCTGCTCGGCGTGAATTTCCATCAGGCGTTGGAATTAACTGTTGAGCGACCATTGCTCTTAGATTGAGCGATAAATCCATATGCAGCTGAGCATGACGGTCAGCTTCAAAGAAGTGAATAATACGGTCTAATGCTTGGTTAGCGTTATTCGCGTGAAGTGTGGCAAGTACTAAGTGACCTGTTTCTGCGAAAGCAATCGCATAGTCCATTGTTTCACGAGAACGAATCTCACCAATCAAAATCACATCGGGTGCTTGACGAAGTGTATTTTTCAAAGCTACTTCAAAAGAGTCTGTATCAATACCGACTTCGCGTTGAGTCACAATACATCCCGCATGTTGATGTACAAACTCGATCGGGTCTTCAATGGTGATGATATGACCTTTAGAGTTTTGATTACGATATCCGATCATTGACGCGAGCGAGGTTGATTTACCTGTACCTGTTGCACCAACAAAGATAATGATGCCACGTTTGGTCATCGCTAAATCTTTGAGGACTGCAGGTAGTTTTAGTTCATCCATCGTTGGAATAACCGTTTCGATACGACGTAATACCATGCCTGGCATATCACGTTGTTGGAATGCACTCACACGAAAACGTGCTGTTTTCTCACGGTTCATAATTGCGAAGTTACACTCGCGAGTATCTTCAAATTCTTTACGTTGTTTATCACTCATGATTGAGTGTAATAACTGACCTACAATCTCGCCTGAAAGTTTTGCTTTAGCCACAGGAACAATCTGACCGTTGATTTTCATTGAAGGTTCAACATCAGCGGTAACAAATAAATCCGAAGCACTTTGTTCAATCATTAGATTGAGTAAATCATTAAAATCCATATACTTTCCCCATTAATTTTAGTTTTTATAGGAATGATTCAGGTTGTTTAGCAACAGTACGAGCTGTTTGAGGGCTAATGATGCCTCTCGAAACTAAGTTTTTAAGACTTTGATCGAGTGTGGTCATGCCGTAGTTAGCTCCTGTCTGAATCGCAGAGTACATCTGTGCAACTTTGTTTTCACGAACAAGGTTACGAATCGCAGGAATACCGATCATGATCTCATGCGCTGCAACACGACCACCGCCATTCTTTTTCAACAATGTTTGTGAAATAACTGCTTGTAATGATTCGGATAACATCGCACGAACCATATCTTTTTCTTCGGCAGGGAATACGTCGATCACACGGTCAATGGTTTTTGCTGCTGAGGTGGTATGCAGAGTACCAAATACTAAGTGACCTGTTTCTGCTGCGGTTAGAGCAAGACGAATTGTCTCTAGGTCACGCATCTCACCGACAAGGATAATATCAGGGTCTTCACGAAGGGCTGAACGAAGGGCTTCGTTAAAGCCATGTGTATCACGATGCACTTCACGCTGGTTAATCAAACATTTCTTTGATTGATGTACAAATTCGATTGGGTCTTCAACCGTTAAAATATGGTCATAGCGATGCTCATTAATATAATCAATCATTGCAGCCAATGTCGTTGATTTACCTGAACCCGTTGGACCAGTGACCAGAACAATACCACGCGGGTAGTCACAAATATCTTTGAAAATTGTTCCTAAACCCAAGTCTTCCATTGTTAAGACTTTAGATGGAATGGTACGGAATACGGCACCCGCTCCACGGTTTTGGTTAAATGCGTTTACACGGAAACGAGCAATATTTGGTACTTCAAATGAAAAGTCCGTTTCTAGATCTTCTTCGTAATCTCGACGTTGTTTATCATTCATAATGTCGTACACTAAACGGTGTACATCTTTATGTTCTAATGCTGGTAAATTGATACGGCGAACTTCACCATCCACGCGAATCATTGGTGGCATACCCGCTGAAAGGTGTAAGTCCGAAGCACCGTTTTTTACTGAAAACGCGAGTAATTCTGTAATATCCATAATTTCCCCGAAACAATCAAAAAATGTCTCATTATTTTGTAGAATAATATACGGCTTTCACTCTGTGTTACCAACACATTATAGAATGTGAAAGCAAAAAAACATTTCGTAAATGAGAACTGTGTCAATGAATCAATCAGAACAATCACGCTTACAAGTATTAAGTCAAATTGAGCAGGCGTGTCTGCGTGTACAACGCGATCCTAATACTGTGCAATTGTTGGCTGTATCGAAGACACATCCTAGTTTAAGCTTGCGCGAAATGTATGCGGTTGGTCAACGGAGTTTTGGTGAAAACTATTTACAAGAAGCGTTGGCAAAAATTGAAGAGTTACAAGATTTAGAAATTGAATGGCATTTTATTGGTCATGTACAACGTAATAAAACCAAACATTTAGCTGAAAAGTTTGATTGGGTACATGGTGTTGATCGCTTAATTATCGCAGAGCGCCTATCTAGCCAACGTTTAGAAACTCAAAAACCATTAAATATATGTTTACAAGTCAATATTGACGGACAAGACTCTAAAGATGGTTGTGAACCCAATGAGGTCGCAGAATTAGTAGAGCAAATCAGCCGACTACCTAATTTACGTTTACGTGGTTTGATGGTGATTCCAGCGCCTAATAATGTTGCTGCGTTTGCTGATGCTAAAAATTTATTTGATCAAGTGAAATCATTACATGCACAGCCTCAAGATTGGGATACTTTGAGTATGGGTATGTCTGCTGATTTGAATGCAGCAATTGCTGCGGGTTCAACCATGGTTAGAGTTGGGACAGCATTGTTTGGGGCAAGGGATTATTCACTTTAACCCACCACTTCAATCCGACTTGATCCTGAACCAATGGGTTGTACCTGAATCTGCACAGGAATGCGCTCATGCATTTCCTGAATGTGCGAGATTAAAATGACTTTACGTCCTTGGCTTTGCAGTTGATCTAGTGCATTCATTACCATATGCAGAGAAGATACATCCAAGGTGCCAAAGCCCTCATCAATAAACAGCGATTCGATTTTCATTGAACCTGATGCCATATTGGCTATCGCCAATGAAATGGCGAGGGCAGTCAAGAAAGATTCCCCACCAGACAGTGAAGCAACCGAACGGGTTTCGCCATCCATATCATGGTCAATAATCGCAAGACTGAGTGAGTTATCCAAACGTTTTAAGGTATAGCGCTGAGACAGCATCGCTAATTGTTGGTTAGCATACTCAAGCAAAATATCGAGATTGTACTGTTGGGCTAAATCACGGAATTCTTTACCTTTTGAATCACCAATTAAACTAGAAATCTTATTCCAACGATGTTCTTGTTGTTGGATCTGTTGGATCTGATCAGCAAACTGCTTTTGTTTGGCTAAATTTTGCTGATGCACTTCCAATTGAAGTTTCAGTTGATCTCGTTGATCTGTTGTCTGTTGTAAAATGTCTTGATTGGCATTTATCAATTCAGTGAGTTGTTCAACCTGAATGTTGGGTTCAGATTGAAGATGTACAATCAACTGTTCTTGCATAGTTTTCAGTGCAGAATTTGCTTCACTCAAAGCACGGTCCGCTTGTTGTATTGCATTTCGAATCTGCTGTTCTTGAGTTGATGAAAACGCAAGTAATTCGCTGAGTTGATCTTCTGCAAAATTTTGATGCTGAGCTAACCAATTAGTGATTTCAGTTTTACATCGTTCAAGAGAATCATGATTTTGTTGCTGCTGTGCTTTGAGTTGTTCGAGCGCATTTTTCTGCTGCTCAAAATGTTGACGAGCTTGTTCAAAACTTTGCTTCACTTGCTGATATTTACTCTGCAATTGCTGACGTTGTTGATCATGTTGTTGTAACCATTCATTGGCTTTGATTTCAGCTGAACCTGTCATCGTTATAACCAGTTGGCTAGCAGCATCCGTATTTTGTTTGCCTTTAATTTCGATGTCTTTTAATTGCTGTGCGCATTCAGTTTGTTGCGTAGTGAGTCCTGTCAAATTGGTCTTTAAAACATTCAACTGCTGATTAATTTGTTCTTTCTGTTTGATGAGCGATTCTGCATGCTCTAGTTGTTGGCTACGTTGCTGCAATGCTTGCAATATGTGTTGTGAGATTGACATGTCATGTTTAGACCAAGCCATTTTATCGTCTGCATTGAGACAATCCACGATATGCTGAATCTGTTGTTGTAAGTGCTCTACGGTTTCTAGTTGATGACGTGTATTTTGAATGTTTTGATGAAGCACATGCTGATCTTTATTGGCTTGATTAAGTTGTAATAATTCCTTTTCAAGCTGCTGTTGAGTTTGTGACGCTTCTAAAATGAATGTTTGCATCTTAGTTGTGATGTCATACTCAGTGAGACTGAAATCGAGTTGAATATTCGTCTGTGATACATGCTGTTGTAACACATGATCATGTGTTTTTACTTTTTCATTCAATTGCTGCAACTGCTGTTGCAATTGATTATGTTCAGTATAGCTTTGGGTGAATTGTTGTTGAGCTTTTTGCCAAAGTTGGAAAAGTTGTTGTTCCTGTTGAATCGCTTGTAATTCTTGTTGTTGTTGCAAGGCATATAGAGCTTTAGAGATTTGGCTCTCGTCATCACGATAAGGATGCTCGGTACTGCCACAGACTAGACAGGCTTCACCGTGCTTGAGTTCAGCTCTTAGATGTTCAATGTTTTCAGCATGCAACAGACGTTGTTGTTGCAAAACCTGTTGTAGTTTCTCACGTTCAGTTTTGGCAGCTTGATAATCTTGCTCAGCTTTTTTGCGATGTTGTTCTAGCTGTTGAGCTTGCTTTTGTACGGCTTCTAATTTGTTTTGCTGCGTAAGCACTTCATTTTTTAATTCAAAATAATGCTGAAGTTTTTGTTGAATTGCATCCAATTGATTGAGGTGAATTTGTTGGGTTTCTTTTAGTTTCGATTGTTGCTCAATACGCTGTTCAATTTGTTGGGTCGTGCCAAATTGCGTGATTAAACCATTGAATGTGTTTTGATCTTGCTTAAGTTGGGTCTGTGCTTGTTGAATAGAACCTAACGTGTTTTCTACTTTTTGATATTGCTGAATAAATTGCTTGAGTTGTTGAATATGGGCATGTAAGCCGTTATCCAAAGGAGCATATTGAGCACTGTGTTTTAACTGTTCTAAGCAAGCCGTATGTTGTGCACTCAAGTTTTGAATGCTTTGTTCTAGCTGTTGTTGTTGCTCGATGAGTGGTTGCTGTTGACTTTCCAATTGAGTCAGTCGAATTTTGGTTTTCTTATATTCTTCAGCAATATAATCACGTTCTTGCACAAACTTGCGTACTTGTGTCAGTTCAGTTTGATGCTTTCGCTCGAAATCTTGAAATTGATTGAGTGTTGTTTCTACTTGTGTATAAAGCGTTTTTTGCTGCTCGAATTGAGTGGTTAAAGTACTAAATTCATGATGTTTTTGTTGAATTTGTGGCGCGAGTTGTTGCAATGTTTTTTGCAACTGTTGTTGTTGAAAAACAATAGGACGTATCTCGGCAAATGTCTCTAATTGACTCAGTAAGTACCGATCTTTGGCAATGTTTTCTTGGGCTTTAAGTTGCAAATCATAGTCTTGTTTTTTTAACGCTATGTCTTTATTGATTTTATCGCGTTGTTCAAACCACTGTTGTTGTTGTCTGAATTGATTTTTTTCATTCTCAAGTTGTTGCACGTGTAGCTGTAGCTGTTTGAATTGCTGTTGTAACTCAGCGATTTCTTCATCAGAACGAATTTCAATGTGTCCTAAAACACTTTCTAATTTTTCTCGTTGTAAGCGAACTTCTTTGGTTTTTTCAAATGCCAACTGTCCAATCTTGGCAAAAATACTGGAGTTGGTCAGATATTCCAATAATTCACCACGTTCATTATCCCGTGCTTTTAAAAAAGCGGTTACTTCGGATTGTGCCAAAAGCACCGCACGAGTGAATTGTTCAAAACTGAGCTGTGTAATTTGTTGAATATGCGTTTCGACGGCTTTAGTTTTATCTGCGACAACCACACCATCAGTGAGGCATTTCAATGAGCGTTGTACACTCTGCAATTTTCCATTGGCATTTTCACGTGCACGTTTAATTTCCCAACGCGCTAAATAATGTTTTTGATCCTGTGCGACAAAACACAGCTCGGCAAAACCGTGTCCAGTACCACGACGTAATACAGTGAGAGGAGAGTTAGTTAACAGTTCTGAACCATCTACATCGATTAGTTTGCCATCACTGTCTTTGAGTCTTGGAATTTTATTAAATAGAGCAAGACACATCGCATCTAAAATCGTGGATTTACCGGCACCTGTTTTTCCTATAATCGCAATCAATCCAGCATGCGCTAAAGGTTCACTTTCAAAATCAATAAAATGCTCACCTGCAAGAGATGCCAGATTTTTTAGTCGAATGGATAAAATTTTCATGGCAAATCCTTAAACTGTTTGATCATCTTCAAGTTTTTTCTGTGCTTCAGCAACTAAGCTTAAAAAGTCTTTGGTGACTTCATCATCAGCGCTGTAGCCTTTTTTCTCCCAAATTTGTTGAAACAGTTTTTCGGGTGTCGGTGGCTCTAAATTAATTTTTGATTCAATTTCTGCATTGGTTTGATTGGATAAATATTGACGTGAAATCCGCACCAAACGGTAACGGTCTTTAGGCAAGGCATCTTCAAATTGTTGTCTGAGATTCGGTTGAGGAGGCGTGGCTGTGTGATATTCAATATCAACATATTCACGATGATCTATACATTCAATGAGGCCCTGTGGCAGATTTTTGAGTCGCTGCATGACGTCATTGAGTTCACCTTTAATTTTGTGTAATTGAATCGCTCGCGGAATGGCAATCGCTTCGAATTCAACTTGATTTTCAGTTTTAATAGGATCTATCGTGACTTCAAGTACTTGGTGTTTATAATTAATTTCACTAAATGACAAAGGAATTGGAGAGCCACTATAACGGATGTGATCTTGCCCAACTTTCTGTGGTTTATGCAGATGTCCCAAAGCCACATAGTCAATCTCATCATCAAACAAAGTGGCTGAAAGTGCTTCTTCATTACCAATAATAATTGGACGTTCAGAATCTGAAGTTTCACCACCTTGCATATGTGCATGTGACATTAGAATTAAAGCTTGATCATCGGTTTTACGGCGTTTTGCTTCAGCGATTAAATGTTGATGTAAATAAGCAATCGCATTTTGACTGTTGGTGGTATTTTCATTGAAACCTGTGATTTCAGCTGAACGTAAGAAAGGTAGGGCAATGCACCATGCAACAATCTGTTTTTGTTCATCATAAATCGGCAAAATTAAACGATCTAAATCTAAGCTTTTATCTTCATTCCAGCGAATCACTCCGACTGTTTTGGCATTATATTTTTCAAGTAAGGGTTCTACTTGTTCAATGCGATAGCCTGAATCATGATTTCCCGCGATCATCAATGTTTGCATCTGTGGTGCAAGGTCATGCGCATCGGCAAGGAATTGATAAAGCTGTTTTTGTGCCTGTGAGCTCGGATTGATCACATCAAAAATATCGCCTGCAATGAGTAAGGCATGCGGCTGTTTAATGTTGATTTGCTCAAGTAACCATGTAAGAAATTGTTCATGTTCGTAGTGGCGAGAATGGTTGTAGAAAAACTGTCCCAGATGCCAGTCAGAAGTATGAAAAAAACGCACGGTCATAAGTGAATCTAATAATGAAATGAATGCGAATAAGGTAGCACGTATTCTAGAAAAAAGTAGAGCTTAGCTAAGCAGAAAGTAGCTACAAGATATCGCTTGATCATTTTAAAACGATCAACTAGTTTGGTACCGAAAAACTAAATAACAGGAAATAGAAAATGAGCTTAGGAAAAGTAAGCCGTGAAATGATTGATCATATTATGTTGATCGGTTTAGATCGTGTGGCAAAACGCAATGCCTTTGATAGCCATATGATTGATGATTTATCTTTAGCATTAACAGAATATGAAAATAATCCTGAATTACGTTGTGCTGTCATTTTTGCGCATGGTGATCATTTTACCGCTGGTCTAGACCTAGTGGAATTACAAGCGAAAATTCCGCATGGGATTTTTAATTTTGCCGATGCTCAAATTAATCCTTGGGGCGTTGGAGGACGACACAGAACTAAACCTGTTGTGGTTGCAGTGCAGGGTATTTGTTATACCGCTGGAGTGGAACTGATGCTCAATGCAGATGTGGTAATAGCCAGTGAAGATACTGTGTTTGGGCAACTCGAAGTACTACGGGGAATTATGCCTTTTGGCGGTGCAACGGTGCGTTTTGTACAGGCAGCAGGTTGGCAAAAAGCGATCCCTTATTTGCTTACAGGTAAAACCTTTGATACTCAAAAAGCCAATGAGTTGAATCTTGTTTCTGAGGTTGTAGAAAAAGGTAAGCAACTTGAGCGTGCGATCGAAGTTGCTAAAGAGATTTGTATTGCTGCGCCACTTGCTGTGCAGGCTCTATTAGCTTCTGCAACCGATGGAGTGACTTTAGGGCATACAGTTGCGTTTGATAAAATGGATAACTACCTTAAACCACTATTTGAATCTGAGGATGCTCAAGAGGGTGTTCGAGCCATGCTTGAAAGACGTTTGCCACAGTTTCAGGGTAAATAATTCCAAATTTTTATTTTAATCATCAAATACTGATGCGATAAGTTGATTTAGCGTTTTAAGATAAGCTCTATACCAACGTTTTAAAATCTAAATCAACGAGTTGAATTTCATTGGTGCCATGAAACCAAATATGGACTAGATCTGAAAGCGTATGTGGGGCGTGTTTCTGCGGAAGAAAAATTAAATAATCTCCGCATCCATTACGGGCGATCGCAATGGCATGTAATGGAAAGCCAGTCCATTGTTTCGCAATTTTTGTTTCATGCAAGATATGGTTGCATGTACGTATTTTTCTTTTTTGATTGGATTGATCGAAAAATGGGAAAATTTGCCAATTATCATTTTCAACAAAAACATCGCCACCATTTTCGATCATCATTTTATTTTTAAAAGATGATGGAAATACAAGGTTGAGTTCTTTCTCAGCGTCTAAAATATATTGTTCCTCAATTGGAAAAGCCATGAATTATCTTCTTTCAGGTTTATACTGCATTTGTATTCGTTTTAATGCATGAAATATATAATGTTGACGTTCTGGAGATAAGCCCAAACCAAAGCGAATGGGTTGCGCGGCATCTATAAAAATTTGTCCTTGTTGTTTGTTGGAAGCATTTTGAATATGATTTTCTCTGATTCGACTCACTTCATTCCACATAAAAGATTTGGATTTACCTAATTTCCCAATGCCTGTAAAAACCTTTCCACCTTGACGATCTATGGTGAGTTCAACTTTTCCAAACAGGACGAGTAAAGTAAAAAAGCCAAAGATTAATGTACCGATGATAAATGGGATACCAAATAAACTTTGTAAAAGACTAAATTCTTGGTTCGCTATTTGAGTACCATAAATCCCACCCAATGAACCACCTGACCATATCAGCATAAATGGAACCAAGAAAAAGGCGATTGGGCTTCTTAAGGTTGCACCAAGTTTAATTTCTTGCATGTCATTTTTATACCAAGCACCTTTGGGTGGTTGATTAATATCAAAAGCGAATTGGGGCGATGAATCAAAATTTTCAGATACTCTGAATAGATGATTGCAATTTTGACATTTACCCATATCCGTTTGGATATTGATATTCTCATTCACAACTTCGTTTTGACAGTTTGGACATTTCATTTTTATTTGAATTAACTATCTTAATTTTAAGAAAATTTAGTATAACACTGTCATTTTGCATTCTCATCTATTTCGCATATACCAAAGACATTATTGTCTAGGTCGAGAAAATAGCCTTGCCAACAACGATGAGGAATCGCAAATTTATCCATCGCTATAAGACCGCCCAAGCTTAAAATTTTGGCTGCGGTTTCATCAAAATTATCTACTTCAATCGTGCAGGTAAAGGCATTGGTACCGCATTCAGTTGAAGGGATTGCGACTGGACGTTGAAGTAATCCACCATGAATCCCTTCCGTTTCGATACGATAATATTCGATGGGTAAGCCATCAACATGCTTGAAATGCCAACCAAAGACACCTTGATAAAATTGAGTATCGCGTTTGGGATTGGAGGATTGAATTTCAAAATAGATAATCGAGTTCATGGCTAATCCTATATTTTTATTTTTGTATCATTAGAAAAATAAAAACCGACGATTCGAGTGATGATAAATCGTCGGTCAAAATCTTTATCAAAAGTTTTGGCTGCTAACAAAACAAATGCTAAAGATGGAGAGTCATAATGAAAGGTCACCGAAAATCGTTGCGGATGCCGTGCAATTTAGATTCGGTTGCTGCGACCTTGTACCCTATATAACGCTAAAGAATGTTGATCGGTTGACATAAAAATGAAAAAAAAGTGAAAAAAATTTATAATTAATTAATGAAACCACTCAAATTGGGTTTAACTACATGATTTCACTTCGTTTATATTATTTATGGTTTTTTATTATTTGTTTGGTTTCAACTTTGGTAGCAGGCGTGCTGGCTGCTATTTTACCAAATAATATTGCAGGTGTACTTACAGCAATTCCGTATTTGATTGCTATTATTTTTGTTTTATTCAAATTTTTAAAACAGCAACGCCGTGCCCCAACTGCAACTGAAAAAAAGAAACTCACTTTGATGTTTAGTTTGATTTTTTGGGGGTACAACTTATTTGGATTATTACTCGGGTTATTCATTTTTAGTCGCAATGATCCTGAAGTTTGGCAGAACTTTATTGCGTATTTACAGCAGCCAAATTTTCTTATGATCGTTGTAGTAATGTGGTTGATGCTTGCAATACCTCTATATTTGATCACATTGTGGTTTTATGGCGCACAAGCACAACGAATGGCGAACAAGATGTTTAACTAGGTTAATAAAGTTCACTTGTAATTCACCCTTGTTCTGTTAAGACTATCTATACACATGATTTTTGATAGGTAGTGCGATGCAAAAATTGACTGTATTGGTAACAGGGGCGAGTGGATTTATTGGTTCTCATCTTTTACCTTTTTTGTTGAAAAGACAGTACAAGGTCATTGCGCTAACACGACAAACGAATAAATCTTCACAACATCCTGACTTGCAATGGGTGACTTCATTTGAGCAGATTCAAACCCAACAAATTGATTATGTCATCAATCTTGCGGGCGAAAATATTGGTCAAAAACGCTGGAGTAGTGAGCGTAAACAGCAATTAATTAATAGTCGTGTCAATACCACCCAACGACTTTATGAGTGGTTGCAACAGCAACATATTTTTCCTAAATGCATTATTTCTGGCTCAGCGATTGGCTACTATGGTATTGATCCACAAGAGCAGTGGAATACCAGTTGTGATGAAAACACCCCAGCGCAGGCAATTTTTATGTCTGAGCTTTGCCAAGCTTGGGAGCAAACAGCTTTAAAGTTTTCCCAACAGAATACGAAGATTATTCGTTTGGGGATTGTATTTGGTCAAGGTGGTGGAATTTTGCCGCAAATGTTGTTGCCGATTCGATTAAATGCCGCGGGTAAGATTGGTTCAGGGCAACAGCCAGTAGTGTGGATTCATATCCAAGATGTGTTAAGTGCAATAGTGTTTTTACTTGACTCCAATAGTGCGCAGAAGGTTTACAATCTCGTTGCACCTGAGCAAACAAATCAACAGCAATTCGTTAAGATTGCTAGCAAAATCTTAAAGCGGAAACCCTTTATCTCATTGCCAAAGTTCGTATTTGAGCTTGCTCTAGGCGAACAATCACAATTGATTTTAAATGGTCAATATGTACAGCCTAAAGCCTTACAAGCTCTTGGTTTTGAGTTTCAATATCCAACTTTAGATATGGCATTAGGTGAAATTTTACTCGACGACTAAGAGTTGCTTTCGTAGTTGGGTTGGAGAGTACGCGTTTGGTTCAACACATGTCGGTTGCTCTAGAATGAGCTGACGCAACAGTTGTGCTGAACCTGCTCCCATACATAATCCATTGCGGAAATGTCCAAAGTTTGCCCACAAATTTTCAAGCTCTGGAATCGCCCCTATGTATGGAATGCCATGTGGCGAACTAGGGCGCAAGCCTGCCCAACGTTTTACGATTGGAAATTGAGCTAGCTCAGGAACCATTTCTAGGCACGCCGTCAAAATGTCTTGCTGAGTTTGATCATCTACAGTGGTATTAAAACCGCAGTCCGCCATACTTGAACCACAGACGATATGACCATCCTGACGTGGAATCAGATACATCACTTGATTCATGCACATCGTTGGAAGCCAATTTTCGGGTGTTTTGAATAACAACATTTGACCTTGGATAGGACGAACAGGAATATTCAGTTGTAACTGTTCTTCCCAATGCTTTGTCCACGCACCTGAAGTTAAAACTACATGATCAGCAAAGTGTTGGTGACCATCTTCGCTTTGCAAGCCCTTAATTTTATGTTTTTGAATGATTAAATTTTCGATTGGACTATGTTCAAAAAAACGAACCAAAGGATGTTGTTTCAAATAACTAATCAGAGATTGAAGTAGGCGAGGATTCCGCACATTGGATAGATGAGGAAAATAAATGGCTTCTCTGAATTTTGTTGAAACACGTGGATTAATCTGATTGAGTTGATTCTGATTTAAATATTCTGATTGTTGCATCGGCTCATTGAACTTAGCTGCATAACTCAACCCAATATCAAAATCATCCTGATCGAAAATTAGCATGCCTGTATCGTGAATCTGAAAATCAATCCCTGTGATTGGGTAGAGTTTTTCATTCCACATTTGATAGAGCGGTTTTCCAAACTGAGCTAATTGGTTAACTTCGGGTGCATATCGCCACGGATACATAGGCGATAAAATACCACCACCAGCCCAAGATGCAGCTTGACCTGCTTGCTGTTGATCAAAAATATCAACAAAACAGCCTTGTTCAGCAAGTTCCAGAGCTGTCATTAAGCCGCTGATCCCTGCACCAATGATGGCAATATGCATATTAACGTCAAACCAATTTAAAGATTCCTCCCTCCTTATTAAAGAGGTGAGGAGTGTTGTAGCTTCGGAGAGTTATTTCATCTCTTTGAGTTTACGAGCGGCTTCTTCAGCAAAATAAGTCCAGATACCGTCTGCACCTGCACGACGACAGCACATTAATGATTCTAAGATAACGCTGTCCGATAACCAGCCATTTTGGATAGCTCCTGCAAGCATCGCGTATTCACCGCTAACTTGATAGACAAAGGTTGGTATGCCAAAAGTATCTTTTACTTCGCGAACAACGTCTAGATATGGCATTCCTGGTTTAACGATGACCATATCCGCACCTTCTTGGATGTCTAAAGCAATCTCATGTAATGCTTCTGCACGGTTGCCGATATCCATTTGATAATTATATTTATTGCCACCTTTTAGATTGCTAGCAGAACCAACTGCATCACGGAATGGACCATAGAAACTTGATGCATATTTAGCAGAGTACGCCATGATATTGGTATAAATAAAACCGTTTTGTTCAAGTGCTTGACGGATTGCTCCGATACGACCATCCATCATGTCACTTGGAGCAACAACATCTGCACCTGCCGCAGCATGACTCAATGCTTGTTTAATTAAGCATTCAACCGTTTCATCATTCAACACATAACCTGTTTCATCGATAATGCCATCTTGACCATGAGTGGTATAAGGATCAAGCGCACCATCTGTGATGAGTACCATTTCAGGTAATTCTTTTTTAAGTAATTGGCAAGTGGTTTGTACTAATCCATCTTCATGCCATGCTGCTTCAGCAGTTAAACTTTTGTCTTCTTGAGGGGTAACGGGAAATAATGCAAGCTTTGAAACACCTAACTCAAGAAGTTGTTCTGCTTTTTTGAGCAATAAATCAGCAGATAAACGCTGTATATTTGGCATGCTCGGAATGTCTTGAACTTGCTGTTGTCCTGGTAGTACAAAAACTGGATAAATCAAGTGATTAGCTGTCAATTGTGTTTCGCTTACCATCGCTCGTAATTGGTCATTTTTACGGATACGGCGCATGCGAGTCGCAGGGAAAGCAGGACGATTGAACGTATAAGTCATAACAATCTCGATGTTCAGTATTACACTATAGGAATAATTGAATCATTTAAGTCATGCTAGGGGAGAACTTAGCGGCTTAGGTCAATTCGATGTCCTCACTATTGTAGCCCTATAATTTTGGTTTTGTAAAAATTATGGGATGTTTCAAAAGGGTTGTTGAAATTTTGATCATGTGGTGCAGTATTTATGATAAGTCATAAGTATTTGCAGGCATTTATCAATGCTCATCAGCTTCGATCTATGGATTCAGGCAGCGTATGAATGATGTAAAGAAAAACTGGACAGGTAATATTCAGTTAGGTGCTAAAGCCGATCATGGCGTGGTATTAAAACAGCTTTGTAAAGCATTTAATTCTTCACCATTTTTTAAGCACTGTGGCATGGTCATGCGTGTAGTTGATGATCAAATTGAAGGCTACATTGAGATGCAACCAGAGTTGATTGGTAATGTTGCGTTCCAGATTTTGCATGGTGGTGTTGCTGCAACGATGTTGGATAGTATTGGTGGAGTGGTTGCAATGGAACAGCTATATCGCCATGCAACACCAGAGGATTTACCGGATACTATTAAAAAAGTTTCTCGTTTGGCTACTGTTGATATGCGTGTAGATTATCTTGCACCTGGTCGTGGTAAATATTTTATCGCTCGTGCAGAAACTTTGCGTTTAGGGCGTAAGGGATGCACGATGCGCATGACGATGGTCAATGATGACGATAAGCCAATAGCGACTGCAATCGCATCATATGCTTTCTAATTTTTGAAAAATTTTAAAAAAGTGCCATTCGGCGCTTTTTTATTTCTGAAAACAAATAGTTTTAATTATTATCAAAATGCTAGAACTGAACGCATCAGTTATTTTTTTTATTCTCGTAATATGATTATTTGTCGGTAGAATGCTCTGAAATTTTTGTTCATATTTATCTTTTGTTTTTAACTTTCGGTTAAGTTTCGATACATAGACTGATCGGCTGATTAAAACAGAAGTAAATGATCTATTTAATTTTCAGGAATAATTTATGACTGACTCCCAAACCAACGAACAGCAAGCTTTATCTGATGATGCAATGAAAGCAAAGCGTAAAAAGTTTTTAGGACTATTTACCCTGATTCTTATCATAGCTGCAATTTTGTATGGGATTTGGGCATTATTTTTTCATCATTCTGTAAGCACTGATAATGCCTATGTTGGTGCTGAAACAGCACAAGTGACCTCTATGATCGGTGGACAAGTTGCTGAAGTTTTAGTGAAGGATACACAGCAGGTTAAACGTGGCGATATCTTAGTTAAAATCGACCAACGAGATGCACAAATTCAACTTGCACAGGCTCAAGCGGAGCTATCAAAAGCACAACGTCAATACAAACAAAGCCAAGCAAATAGCAGCTCTCTGAATTCACAAGTGATCGTAACTAAAGATGAAATCACAAGTGCTCAAGCTCAAGTGAATAAAGCCCAAGCTGAATATGATCGAGTGAGTTTAGAGTTAAAACGTCGTAACGAACTAGCTGCTTCAGGTGCAATTTCTAAAGAAGAATTAAGTAAATCACAAAGTGCTGTTTCGACTGCAAAAGCCAGTTTAGAGCTTGCTCAAGCAGGACTTGCTCAAGCTATGTCGAGTCGTAATGCTGCGGTAAGTACTTTGGCAGCAAACGATGCTTTGATTCAAGGTGTCAATGAGGCTTCAACCCCAGATGTTTTAGTGGCAAAAGCACATGTTGATCAAGCATTATTAGATTTGGAAAGAACGGTTATACGTGCCCCTGTAGATGGTGTTGTAACACGTAAGAATATTCAAATTGGACAGCGTGTTGCACCTGGAACAGTCATGATGTCTGTCGTACCAGTTTCAGCGTTGTATGTAGATGCCAACTTCAAAGAAAGCCAATTGGCAAAAGTGAAAGCGGGTCAAACTGTGACATTAACATCTGATTTATATGGGGATGAAGTCGTTTATCACGGCAAAGTTCAAGGTTTCTCAGGTGGAACAGGTGCTGCTTTTGCATTGATTCCTGCACAAAATGCGACTGGAAATTGGATTAAAGTGGTTCAGCGCTTACCTGTGCGCATCACCTTAGATCCTAAAGAGTTGGCTGAGCATCCTCTGCGAGTAGGTCTTTCAATGCAAGTAGATATTGATCTCGCATCGAAGTAATTCATCATGAAGACTCAGAATCCTTTTGCAGAACTCAGTGGTGGGCGATTATTGCTTGCAGCTTTTGTAATTGCACTTTCTAACTTTATGGTGGTGTTAGACACGACGATTGCTAACGTTTCTGTTCCTCATATCACTGGTAACCTCGCCGTTTCAAGTTCTCAAGGAACTTGGGTGATTACGTCTTATGCAGTGGCTGAAGCCATCTGTGTTCCTTTAACTGGATGGTTGGCAGGGCGATTTGGTACGGTTCGTGTCTTTGTCTTTGGTTTGATTGGCTTTACGGTCTTTTCTTTTTTATGCGGTCTAGCGACTTCATTAGAAATGTTGGTCTTTTTTCGTATCGGACAAGGGCTTTGTGGTGGACCGTTAATGCCACTGAGTCAAACATTATTGATGCGTATTTTCCCACCTGAAAAACATGCTCAAGCGATGGGGCTATGGGCAATGACAACGGTGATTGGACCTATTCTCGGTCCTATTTTAGGCGGTTTGATTAGCGATAATTTATCATGGCATTGGATATTTTTTATCAATATACCTGTCGGAATATTTTGTGTTCTCGCTGCGATGCGTTTGTTGTCGGTAGCTGAAACCAAAACAGAAAAATTACGCATAGATGCGATTGGGTTAGGATTGCTGGTACTTTGGATTGGTGCGTTACAACTCATGCTTGATCTTGGGCATGAAAAGGACTGGTTCAACAGTAGTAGTATTATCGTTTTAGCTTTAATTGCCGTGATTGGTTTTATTGTTTTTATGATTTGGGAGTTAACCGAAAAACACCCTGTTGTAAATTTATATGTTTTTAGGCATCGAGGTTTTGCAGTTTCTGTCACTGCCTTAGCATTTGGGTTTGGGGCATTTTTTGGCAGTATTGTATTGATCCCACAGTGGTTGCAAATCAATCTAGGATATACCGCAACATGGGCTGGTTATCTAACGGCAACTATGGGCTTTGGTAGTTTGACGATGTCTCCAATTGTAGCCAAATTATCAACCAAATATGATCCACGTGCTTTAGCGAGTTTTGGTTTAGCTTTGCTGGGTGTTGTAACCTTAATGCGTGCATTTTGGGTAACTGATGCAGATTTTATGGCATTGGCTTGGCCTCAGATATTGCAGGGTTTTGCTGTCCCATTTTTCTTTATTCCGTTGTCTAATATTGCAATGGGCTCGGTTCTTCCCCAAGAAATGGCATCTGCTGCAGGTTTGATGAATTTTCTAAGAACCATGGCAGGGGCAATCGGTGCTTCGATTGCAGTTACGATTTGGGATGATCACACCAAAGTGGCGCGTAGTGAAATGGTTAATTCATTGCATCCACAAGAGGTTCAAAATACATTGCTGCAAAATGGGTTTTCTTCTGATGCTACTTTGGCAACGATCGCCAATCTTGTCGATAAAGAAGCAATTACGATTTCAGCAAATCATGTCTTTATGATTTTGGCTTTGGTGTTTGTGTTTGCGAGTCTATTAATTTGGTTAAGTCCTAAACCTAAGCCGATAGTAGGTGGCCCTGCACCACATTAACCGCATGATTTAGGTGGAAATCATTGAATTAAACTTGGAGTTGTTCTCCGAGTTTTTTCTAGTAGCTAAGGTGTAACCTAACTCTAAAGAAGATCAAGTAAAAAATCGCTTGACCTTACAATGATGGGAAGGAATATATTCTATTAACCATCTATTTTATTGGAGAGATATCATGGAATTTCATGTAGAGAATATGACGTGTGGTGGTTGTGCTCGCGGTGTTACTCGAGCAATTCAAGCTTTGGATGCAAATGCTAAAGTGATTGCTGATCCACCAAGTCGTAAAGTGACAGTTGAAACAACAGCAACACAAGAGCAGGTTGCTGAAGCATTGACTGAAGCAGGTTTCCCACCGCGCTAAAATCATTTAGACAAAGTTTAAGGGCTACATTTTCGTAGCCCTTTTTAATACCTTATTTTTTCTTCGCTAATGGTGAAATTGATAGCAGATCATTATGGTGATGCTGTTCCTTATTTTCATTGCTCGGTTCTTTGAGACCCTCAAGAATCGGACATTCAGGTCGATCATCACCTGCGCAGCAATTGATTAAATCTTTCAGCGTATTCGCCATTTGCTGTAAGTCGTTTATACGTTCTTCTAATTTTTCAATATGTCCGAGTGCTAAGCGTTTTACATCAGCACTTTGTCGATTGCGATCATTCCATAGATCAAGCAAATCTGAGATTTCCACAACTGAAAATCCCAATTCTCGACTTCGCTTGATAAACTTTAAACGTTCAACATCAGTCGCTGAGTAGGAGCGATAACCTGCATTATTACGCCCCGCAGTCGGGATCAAACCAATCTGTTCATAGTATCGAATCATTTTGGTTGAGATCCCTGAAGCTTGAGAGACTTTACCAATATTCATCTTATTCTCCTCAACCTAGATGTACTGAGGGTGGTTGAAAACGACGTAGACGTAGTGCATTTCCTAATACAAAGACGCTAGATAATGCCATAGCTCCTGCAGCAAAGATGGGTGACATTAAAATTCCATAGTTTGGATATAATATTCCAGCGGCAACAGGAATTAGCATGGTGTTATAAGCAAAAGCCCAAAACAGGTTTTGATGAATGTTGCCGATTGTGGCTTTGGATAAGGCGATTGCATTTGTTACACCTTGCATATTGCCAGACATGAGCACGACATCTGCCGATTCAATTGCAACATCTGTACCTGTACCTATCGCTACACCTACATCGGCTTCAGCCAATGCAGGGGCATCATTAATGCCATCACCAACAAAGACAATATGACCATATTGGGATTTTAGCTCTTTGACTGCATTAACTTTTCCTTCAGGTAAGACTTCAGCGATCACCTCATCAATTCCTAATTGTTTTGCAATTGCCTGAGCAGTACGTGCATTATCTCCAGTGATCATTGCGACTTTCAGCCCTAATTGGTGTAAAGCTTGAATCGCTGCGGGAGTCGTGGATTTAATTGGATCTGCAACCGCTATAATTCCTGCTAGTTGACCATTCATCGCAACATAAAGTGGTGATTTACCTTCATCACCTAAACGTAAAGCAGTTGTTGCGAAGGGTTGTACTTCAATACCGAGCTGCTGCATATAACGATCAGCACCAATATTAATTTGTATATCATCATTGATCACTGCAGATACACCCATACCCGTAACCGAATCAAAGCGATCAACTTTAGGAAGAACCAAGTTCTCTAGCTTGGCCTGATCAACAATCGCTTTTGCGATAGGATGTTCTGATCGGGATTCAACAGCAGCTACAGCAGCCAAAACTTGATCTCGTTCAAACTGAGATGTGACTTCAAAATCAGTTAATTCTGGATGTCCCTCAGTTAAAGTACCTGTTTTATCAACAGCTACAATTTTTGCATCTTTTAATAGCTGTAAAGCTTCGCCTTTACGGAACAACACGCCTAATTCTGCACCACGACCTGTACCCACCATGATCGATGTAGGTGTTGCCAAACCCATAGCACATGGACAAGCGATAATCAGTACTGCGACTGCATTTACTAAGGCAAAAGTTAGGGCAGGAGTTGGGCCGAAAATTAACCAAACTAAGAATGTCAGCACTGCTGCAATCATTACTGCTGGTACGAACCATAAGGTGATTTTATCGACTACCGCTTGAATCGGCATTTTAGAGCCTTGTGCTTGCTCAACTAAGCGAATTATTTGCGCCAGCATGGTTTCACCACCAACAGCTAATGCTGTAAAAGTGAGTGTTCCATTTTGATTAATCGTACCACCTACCACATCGCTACCAATCACTTTCTCAACAGGTATCGGTTCACCTGTAATCATGGATTCATCGACAAAACTATTTCCATCAGTCACTTTTCCATCAACAGGTATTCTTTCGCCAGGTTTTACAATCACCGTGTCACCAGCAATAACTTGATCAATTGCAATCTCAAGCATTTGTCCATCACGGTGAACATGAGCTGTTTTAGCTTGTAAACTGACTAAACGTTGAATCGCTTCTGAAGTACGTCCTTTTGCTTTTGCTTCAAGAAAACGACCAAGTAAGATTAAAGCAACAATAACCGCAGCAGCTTCATAATAAACATTGACTGTTCCCGAAGGGAGTGTGTCTGGAATGAAGGTAGCCACTATAGAAAATAGATATGCAGCTAATGTTCCAACGGCTACCAAAGAATTCATATCTGGTGCGAGACGAACTAAAGCGGGGATGCCTTTTAAATAAAATCTTCTACCTGGAATCATTAATACAAGAGTAGTCAGTACGAATTGTATGTACCAACTATTTTGCATCCCAATGGTTTGAGCAATCAGATGATGAAAGCTTGGAATTAGATGAGAGCCCATTTCAAGAATAAACACAGGCAAAGCAAAAAGTGTGGCAAGAATTAAATCACGTTTAAGTTCAGCGCGTTCTTGATCTTTTTTCTGAAGCTGCTCAGATGGATCGGCAATCGAAGCTTGAATTTCTACAGCATCATATCCAGCTTTATCTATTGCTGCGATCAATGCCTCTACACTTGCCGAACCACTTACTGTTGCTCGTTCAGTTGCAAGATTGACATTCGCTTCAGTGACACCAGAGACGGCTTTGAGTGCTTTCTCGACACGACCAACACATGAGGCACAGGTCATACCTTTTATAGATAATTCAATTCTGTCTTGGGGAACATCATAGCCTGCTTGTTCAATTGCATGAATTAATAATTGACGATCTAAAGGCTTATTAAGTGTAATGTCTGCACGCTCAGTGGCTAAATTTACTGAGGCTGATCGCACACCATCAACTTTTTTAATAGCATTTTCAACACGACTTACACAGCTTGCACAAGTCATACCTTCAATTTGTAAGCTTAATCTTTGATTTATTTCGGTTCCCATGGGATTTACCTATAAATATTCTTTGATTGCTTAAAGCATAGACCTTACCATTATAGGAAGGTCAAGTACTCACTATGTAAATATCGAAGTGAAATCTATTTTTAAAATAAACATGATGAAATTGATATTTAAATCAGTTGCTTGAGGGTTTTATTCTATATTTACTCAAATAATGAATCTTTTTTTTGTTTTGTACATTATTGATATTCTTGCGAATTTAAAAAAATATAAAAGTCTTGTCAATAAAAAAGCCACTTATGTAAGTGGCTTTTTTATTAAAGGTATTTGGTGGGATGGCGTCAATTGAACAAGCTTAATAAGTTATTGTTTATAGATAATAAAAATATTATTGAAAAGTTAGGGATACAAACTGGGATACAAATTATGTGCTGCTAGGCTGTTTTTCTTGTCGGGTTTGGTGGGGAAAAGGGGAGTCCAACTCAGGATTCAAACTCGCTCGCACGCGCGTAGTTGTTGCGAAACACAACGCAATTTTGCGCTTTGCTTTTAAAACATGGATTTAGCCAACGCAATTTTGCGTCGTCCTACTTCAGAAAACTTGAGTTTTAAAAATACAAAACCTTATAAAACCTAGTATTCAAAGATGCTCAAGCGCTTTGAACCTCACAAAACCTCACTTTCATTACGGCATCCTTTGCGGTGCTGCCTGTTATCAATTGTTATGGTTTAAACCTGATAAAACTTGAAATCAGGACGGTCCGATTACGGTCCGTACTACTACAAAATACTACTTTCCGTTTACTGCTCGGACTTATCAAAACTTAACATTGCAAACGGCGTAAATCCTAAGTTCACAACCCCACAAAACCCAACCTTGAAGCAGCGTAATCCTGTCTACAGAAAACAGATTAAGTGTGCAGATGCCCTTATTTGTATATATAAGAATAGGGTTATCTGCACAGATAATTGATCCATTGACCTGTTTTAACAAAGTAGTAAATACCCTCTTGCTATAATGTCGTATATACGACATAATGAACAAATAATCTACTAAGGGGATGCACCATGTCTAACCTAAATTCTAAAAAGCCGTACAACCCAGCTCTATGCAATGTGGATGCATTTTATATACCTCATGCCGAAGCTAATCATTTAAATGCTCAGGATGTAATCCATTCTTTGGTAACTCAGGCTAAAACATTAGCAACTATTGGGGTGTGCCAATATGAGCAAGAGGATAAACAAACTGTGTGCAACATGAACAATGAACACATGCAAAACCTTCTTTGGGATATTCAAACTAAACTAGATATGATTAACAAAATTCTGCCTACGGCTTTTGACTACAAAGAGCCAGTGCATGAATAACCCTAACGATAAGCGCAGAGAACGCTATGAGAAAAAGCGGAAACAAAAGCTGGTCAGCTTCAATATCGCTAATCCACACGAAGCCGATCTACTGGACCACGCCAATGAAATGGAAGATTTTAGTGGATGGGTTAAAGGTCAGTTAGATGAAGATATGAAGAAAAATGAAAGCTCACAATAGTGGGCTTTTTTAATGCCTGAAATATACATAGCTCATGCCACGTTTTACGATCTTATTTATTATTTAAACCTGATCTATCCGACTTGGTTGATTGGCCCAGAACTATGAGCATTAAATTATTTTTTTTACTTGATTGAAACATGGCACCAGGTACGGCGGTTTGATGTGGTAACAGGAAATCGGATATACAGGTTTTGATGTGGTAACAGCCAATTTTTGATGTAGTAACATAGTCCACGTATATAAAATGATCAAAAGTACGGACATGAGGTATACGGTCATAATTTTGGTATCCATCCAAAAAATAGAAATATGGACCTGACAAAACCCGACAAAAACCTGACAATTTTTCCAGTATAAAAAACCTGTCAAAACCTGTTATTTGAAAGTAAG
>Ga0247720_100108_pt1 | contig 40144 bp, 37 predicted proteins | sample MSEWel2015_12_15_FD_189078 | JGI IMG/M metagenome (GOLD analysis project Ga0247720, IMG submission 189078) | Subsurface sediment microbial communities from gas well in West Virginia, United States - MSEEL Well Study Marcellus 3H_2015_12_15 | ecosystem: Environmental > Terrestrial > Deep... | reverse complement strand
CGCCCACACCTACCACCGGGGAGGAACGCTCGAGCCCGGCGCTCACGGCGGCGCTGTAAAGGTGGGCCAGCCAGCCCAGGGACTTGGCCTCTTCCCCGGCCGGTAAGGTGACCAGGGAGGGGCTAAAACCGGCGGCCGCCAGATTTTCGCGCACCTTGTCCGCCCAAAGGGGGGCCACGTGGGTGTCGGTGACGATGAGCGCCCGCCGGCCTATCTTAAGCCCCAAAAGCAACGCACCGATGTCGGCCAGGGCGCCGGGGCGGATAATAATTTCGTAGCTCTTCGCACCAAGGTGTACCAGCATGAAGGAACCTCGCTTTCTCCTGTAGCATTGTACCGAGCCCGTGAATCGGCCCTTAAGGGGGAGGCGGCCGGGCGGGTTAATGTGGCCAGTTTTCAAGCTGGGCCTTATAGCGGTTCCAGGCCGCCTGGATTTCTTCCAGGGTGTCGCCGCCGAATTTTTCCATTACGGCCCGGGCCAACTCCCAGGCCACCGCCGCTTCACCCACCACACAGGCCGCCGGCACGGCACAGGTGTCGGAGCGTTCGACGGCGGCGCGGGCCGGTTCGCGGGTGAGGATGTTCACGCTGGGGAGGGGGTTCTTGAGGAGCGTGGGGATGGGTTTGACGGCAGCGGTCACTACCAAAAGCTCGCCGTTGGTTATACCCCCTTCTAAGCCTCCGGCCCGGTTGCTGGCCCGCCGGTAGCCTTGCCCGGGCGAATAAAAGATGGCATCGTGAGCGGTGGAGCCGGGCTCCTCAGCAACATCGAAGGCGTCGCCGATGGCCACGCCTTTTACGGCTGGAATGGAGAGGAGGGCCTGTCCCAGGCGCCCGTCGAGGCGCCGGTCCCACTCCACGTGGCTGCCCAGCCCGGGCGGCAGGCCGGAAGCCAACACCACGAAAGTTCCCCCCAAGGTGTCGCCGGCCTCTTGCGCGGCGGCGATGGCCTCAAGCATGGCCGTTTCCGTTGCCGGATCGGGAACGAGCACGGGAGAAGCGGCGACGCGGCGGGCAATCTCTTCCAAGCTAAGCCCGGCCAAGTGCTGGGGCGGCAGCTCTACCTTGCCGATGCTGGCCACGTACCCGGTAATCCTTACCCCCAACTGGGCCAAGAATTGCCGCGCCAGTGCGCCTACTGCCGTACGGGCGGCGGTAGAACGGGCGCTGGCGCGTTCCAGCACGTTGCGCAGGTCGGCAAAGCCGTACTTTTGCCCACCGGCCAGGTCGGCGTGCCCGGGGCGGGGGCAAAAGATTTGGCGCCCCGGCTTTACTTCTCCGAAAGGGGAGAGGTAAGGTTCCCACTCGGGCCAGTCGCGGTTCTTAATCTGAAGGGCGATGGGGCTTCCCAGGCTCAAACCACCGCGCACGCCGCTGAGGATCGCCACTTCGTCGGCCTCAATTTGGGTGCTGCGCGCGCCGCGCCCGGCCACCCGCTGGCGACGCGCGAGTTCCCCGTCTATCGCGTGCTTGTCGATGGGCACGCCGGCGGGAAACCCCTCGACTACGGCTACGAGGGCCGGACCATGGGATTCGCCGGCGGTGAGAAAGCGCATACAGTTTCCTCCTTAACGCCGGTAAGCTGCGAGCGGATGGCCCGGGCTCCGGCGAAGAGTTCTTCGAGTTCCGCAGCTTTTCCTGCCGCCACCAGGGCGCGAACTCTGGCCATTTGGCGGCTAAAACGGTCCAGCGCATCCAAGATGGCGTCGCGGTTGGTGAGGCAGATGTCCCGCCACATTACCGGGCTGCCGAGAGCGATGCGCGTGGTGTCGGCAAAGCCGCCGGCACTGAGGTCCAGAGCATCGCCGGCGAGTTCGAAGGCGGTGTTTACCAGAGCGACGGCGCTGAGGTGGGGCAGGTGGCTTACGGCCGCGACCAGCGCGTCGTGCCGCTCGGCCGGGAGAAACACGGGATTGGCTCCAGCCAGGCGCACCAAGGAGGCTACGAGGCCGGTGGCCCGTGAACTTGCGGTGCGGGCGGGGGTAAGGACGAAAGCGGCGCCTTGAAAGAGCCCGCGCCGCGCCGCCCGGGGACCGGCCTTCTCCGACCCGGCCAGGGGATGTCCGCCGACGAACTCTACGCCCGGCGGTAAGTACCTTTCCCAGGCCGCCACCACCGGCGCCTTCACGCTGGCCACATCGGTTACAACCTGGCCGCTCTTGAGCTTCGGCCCCAGGCGGGCGGCCAGGTCGCACGTGGCTTTAACCGGAGCCGCCACAAGCACCAGGTCTGCTCCGGCCGCCGCCTCTTCCGGGCCGGCTGCTTTCTTACTAATTATTCCACAGGCCAGCGCCTGTTCCAACGCGACCGGCGAAGCATCCCAGCCGGCGACTTCCTGCACTGCCCCTGCTGCCCGCCAATCCAGCGCCAGGGACCCGCCGATCAGACCGGTGCCTATAAGGGCCAGGCGCTTTACCAGGGTCATCGTCTTTCCTCCTCTCAAGGCTTGGACGGCGTAGCTAAGGTGCGTTCCACAGCTTGAGCTACGGGGCGAAGCCTTACCATAAGTTCGGCAAAGCGTTCCGGCGTGAGGGACTGAGGCCCGTCGGAAAGGGCGGTAGCCGGGTCTGGGTGGACTTCTATAATCAGGCCGTCAGCGCCGGCTGCCACCGCCGCCAGCGACATGGGCGCCACCAAGTGCCACTTGCCGGTGGCGTGGGAGGGATCGACGATCACTGGCAGGTGGGAAAGCTGATGTAGTAGCGGCACGGCGGCCAGGTCTAGGGTGTTGCGGGTGGCGGTATCGAAGCTGCGGATGCCGCGCTCGCAGAGGACGATCTGGCTGTTGCCCTCGCGCATAATGTACTCGGCGGCGAGCAGCCACTCCTCAATGGTAGCGGAGAGCCCGCGCTTGAGAAGCACCGGGAGCTTGAGCATGCCCACTTCCCGCAGGAGCTCGAAGTTCTGCATGTTGCGGGCACCGATCTGGATCATGTCCGCTTGCGCGGCTACCGTTTCCAGGGTGCGCACGTCCAGCACCTCAGTGACGATGGGAAGGCCCGTCTCGGCACGCGCCAGGGCGAGAAGGCGCAATCCGTCTTCGCCCAAGCCCTGAAAGCTGTAGGGCGAAGAACGGGGTTTGAAGGCGCCGCCGCGCAGAATGCGCGCTCCGGCCGCCTTTACCGCCCGCGCGGTGGCTAAGATCTGCTCCTCGCTCTCTACGGCGCAAGGTCCGGCGATAACCACCACCTCGGTGCCGCCGATGGCCACGTCACCCACTTTCACCACGGTTGGCTCCGGCTTAAACTCGCGGCTTACCAGCTTATACGGATGGAGCACCGGTACAACCCGCTCTACGCCCGGAAGCGCTTCCAGAGCCTGCCGGGCCAAGGCCTGCCGGTCGCCGCCCAACGCGCCGATGATGGTCCGTTCCGTCCCTTCCGAAAGGTGCACGCCAAATCCAGCCTCCTTCAGCCGCGAGATTACGCGTTCTACGTCTTCGGGTGTGGCCTTAGCCTGCATGACGATGACCATACTTCAACCTCCCCACTTGAAAGCTCAGCTCGTAAAGCCCGAAAGCCAGCCCGCCGGGCGCGTGGTACTTTCATATTAGCAAAAAAGCCTTCGTTCCCAAGGGACGAAGGCTTAACTTCGCGGTACCACCCTAATTGCATAATGCCGCTCTTAAGGGTACAGGGCTGCCCCGATACCCCCTTCCTTGTAACGGCGGAAGTTTCCGGCGGAGCCTACCGGCCGGTCTCCGGCTTTCGGTCCGCACTCCCGGGTGTATTCAGCCTGGGCCCGAAGTCCGGTTTGCACCGCCCACCGGCTCTCTAAACTCCATGCCCAAGGCCTACTCTTCCCGATCATCGCGCTCGCGCTGTGATTTGTTGACGATGATACCACCTAGGTTGGGATCTTGTCAAGGTTTATTGCGAAAACTTAACATTAGCCCCTGCCTTGCCGGGCGCGCCAGGCGCGGAAAACCTTTTCGTACCAGCAATACCCGGCACTTTCAGCGCCTCTCGAGCCTGAAACTATGCCCGGGACGGCTTAAGAAAAAACCAAACCCCGGGTTAGAGGCGACCCGGGGTTTGGTGCTCGAGAACGGCCGCCCCTACCGAACGGTACGTATGGCAAGAGGATTGGCCGCTCCTCGTAATCGCTTGCTCGGGCAGCTTCGGGCTAAATCTGCCGGGCTACCTCGTAGGCGCTCAGCACGGCTTCAAGAACTCGTCCCGGTTTTAGGCTGTCGCCGATATTGTAAACCTCCGGATGCAGGGAAGCCAACTCTTGGTAGAGCTTGTTGTTTGGCCGTCCACCGACAGCTATAACCACCGAGTCGGCGGGCAAAGTTTCCCGCCGCCAGTTTTTCGTCAGGGTGACAACTTCATCGGTAGTTACGGCATCAACTACATGCTCGGTAAGGATGCGCACGCCTGCTTCCTTAAGAAGCATGAGCAACATTTCCCGGTTGGCATGCATGACGTCCGGCATGACCTTAGGCAACATCTCTACTATGGTCACGGACTTGCCCTGCTGGGCCAGGAAGAGGGCCGTTTCGCAGCCAACTGCGCCCCCACCGACCACCACGACGGTTTTGCCCGCCTCCTTCTTCCCCAAGAGGACGTCCTTAGCCATGACCACGTGCGGCAAATCCATACCGGGCACTGGAGGAACATTTTCGATCATGCCCAGGGCACAGATGACTACGTCCGGGGCATCGGCCGCAACGGTGCTCGCCGAGGCTTCTTGGCCTAACCTGACCTCAATGCCGGCTTTGTTCACCTGCCGAATCAGGTACTGGCGGTAAAGCTCTACATCGCTCTTAAAAGATGGCCGCCCTGCCGGAATGAGCTGACCGCCGAGTTCTCCTGCTTTTTCGTACAGGATTACCCGATGGCCGCGCTTAGAAGCGACCAGCGCTGCTTCCATACCGGCCGGCCCGCCGCCTATTACGACCACTTTTTTCAAAGTTGCGGCTGGCGTCAGGCGGTATTGACGTTCACGCGCGCAGGCCGGGTTTACCGCGCAGCTTAGATGCTCGCCGCGGGCAAGAGCCCCAATACAAGCCTCCTGGTCACCGATGCAGGGCCGAATGTCGTCTACTGCTCCACGCCGGACCTTGTTGGGCCATTCAGGGTCGGCCAACAGGGCCCGCCCGAGAATGATGAAGTCCGCCTTGTTTTCGGCCAGCAGCCCTTCGGCCACGTCTGGGTAACCCAGCTTCCCTACGGCCATTACCGGCACTTTGACCACCTGCTTTAGTTTGGTGGCGGCGTCGGCCATGCAGGCGCGCGGCTGATAAACTGGCGGGTGTGGCCAGTACCAGTTATCGTACGTACCCTTATCTACATCGAAGGCGTCCACACCAACGCTTTCCAGAATCTGACCCATTTTTAGGCCTTCCTCTTCGCTGCGGCCGCCGGGAAGATTGTGGGTCAGGTCGTAACGGTAAATGATGGGCAAGCTGTCGCCGACGGCCTGCCTGATGGCCTTGATAATCTCGATGGGGAAGGTGAGCCGGCCCAATAGGTCACCGCCGAACTTGTCGGTCCGTTTGTTCCAGAGGGGTGAGGTGAACTGGTCCATCAGATAACCTTCATGCCCGTGCAGCTCAATGGCATCGAATCCGGCTTCCCGGGCGAGATAAGCTGCCTTGGCGAAGTCTTTGATGAACTCGTCGATCTCTTCCGTGGTGAGTTCACGCAGCGTCTGCCGCGGGTCCCAGTAATTGCGCAGGGCCGAGACACCTACCATTTTGCCCTGGGCAAACTGGGGGACAAGGACCCGTCCGAAGCCGGCGGTGAGCTGAAGGGCGATCTTCGCGCCGTAGGCGTGCACGCGTTTCACCAGTTCGCGCCAGCGGAAAAGGAAGGGAAGGCCGTCGATGCGGGGCAGCAAGGCCCATTTCTCTTCGGCCAACAGCGGCTCGAGTCGGTAACTAGGAAGAACCAGGCCGGTAATAAGCAGCCCAGCACCGCCTCGAGCTCGTTCCACGTAGTATTCGATCATTTGCTCACTTGGACGCCCGTCCAGCTCGCACATACCGATATTGCCCATGGGGGCCATGACGATGCGGTTCTTTAGCTCAAGACGACCTATACGCCCTGGAGTAAAAAGATGTGAATACTCGCGTGTCATATGCTTACCTCCTCCGCGATATGGTTAGGGCCTAGCCTAGGACTTCTACTGTAGCCGCGTCGGGGTCCAAGGCCACCTGAACCCCGGTACGCACCGTCTGCCAGAAGGTCTGGTCCGCAACTTCCACCACCGGCATAACCCGGTTGAACCAAACAGCGCTCAGGATTGCCCCAGCAGCAAGTAGCGTGTCTATTTCCCGCACTACGACCGCCTGAGGTGCAATTCCTTGCCGGATGGCTTCTAAGAAAACCAATCCGGCAGTAGTTGACCCGATGGTAGTGGGTACTACTAAGATCTTGCCTTTTACATCGGTTCCGAAAAGGTCGTGGTTGGGGTCGCCGATGATCCCCTGTTCGGAATGAGTTACCAGCGCATTGAGGAAGCTGGCCAGGGTATTGAGCGGGCGTTTTCCGCAAACGGCTTCGCCTCGGGCTGTGCCGGACACGACGAAACGACCGGAGTATTTCATCGCCCTGTACCTCCTTTGCCCAGCATGGCTGCAAGGCAGACCTCCGGCGGGGCATAGCTGGCCCGGGTATAGTAGCAGAGTTTGCCGGAGTCGGTAAGGATCCTGAGGCTGCCGTTGGGCGGTATCTGGACGTAGGAAAGAGGGCAGAAATGCTTGATCTGTGCGCCGGTGGCTGTAAGGTCCCGGTAAAGAGGGGTAGAGCGAAACTCTCTATCCACCCGGGGAGAGGTGATAAACCAAGTGTTTACGGCCAACTTGTGCCCTGCCAGTCTTTCGGCCCATCGGGTGAGCTGTGACAGAGATAGATGTGGGCAGCCGATGATGATAAGCTCAGGGTCTTTTTCCTTAAGAAGTTCGTGCTCCAGGTTTTTCAAATCTTGGGTGGTAATCGTCAGCTCTTCGTACTTGTCGGCCAAAACTTGCTCGCCCAGGCGACGGGCCTCGGGTGTTACGCGCAGCATGTGAAAGAGACCCACTGCTCCTGAAGCGGCGGCGGCAGCACCCAGGTCCTTCAAGTCTGATTCGTTGGCCGGCAGCTGATCCAGGACCGGTACTTTTCTTCCCACTTTTTTGCCGATCAAATAGCCGAGCAACGAGTAGGGCGGCTCTTCTTCCAAGTCCAGGTGAACCCGCACCGTTCCCCGGCGGTTTTCATCCAAGAGCAGACCGAACTCCGGGGTTTTTCCGGTCAAGGCAGAGCAAAGCTCAATTATGGCCGAGTTACGGTTTGTGCGGGCGCCGATGACGGAATTGGCGTAGGCCACGGCCGATGATTCTGCCCACCCCAGAATCTCTCCTTCCTTCGGCACGTTATCACCGTAGTATGGGGTGCAGGTGAAACTGTCCGTCAGGCCTAGGTCGAAAAGGTACTTTTCCGCCTGCTCACGCCAGCCATAGAGCTTCTCGGCTGCGGGGGAAGTTTCGCCGGGTTCATAAGGACGGGGGTTAATGGTCATCGGCACCTTGAGCTTAATCCCGGCGGCGCTTATGCCCTCCAACATCTCCTGGATGGTCGGAAAGGAAGTGGCTCCTGGCGGGAAGACGAAATGGGAGGAGGATATCGGTACCAGGCGTCTGGCGCCGAAAACCTCGCCGTAGCGCACCAGGGTCTCAAGCGCCTTTTGCAGGATAGGCCCAGCTTCGCCGGACAACCAGGAGCGTTCCTCCGCCGTCAGCTCCATAAGGGATTCCTCCTTTCCGGATTTTTAGTTCCGCTAAAGCGAAGCCATATGTTTTTAGAAGCAAGAAACGTGCCAGGATAAAGCGGCAGAAAAGAAAGCCTTCCGGAAGACCTGGTGTCTCCGAAAGGCGACAAAGATGGCTGAACAAATATCAATCCATTGCCGCAGAAAGCCTTTGGGCCGTGTGCCGTCTGGCTACATGTCGGGCAATTGCGACACTAGCCGTTGTTTGGCTTGGCCTGGGCCAGTTTCTTGTAGAGGGTGGAACGGTGAATACCGAGGAGGCGCGCCGCCTTCGCTTTGTTCCCTGCACAGACTTGCAGGGCATTGGCGATCATTTCCCGGGTAACTTCCCGGGTAGCCTCCTTGAGGGCGTTGCCGCGTGAACTGCCGGATTGGGGAACAAGAAGATGGGGGTTGGCCTGGAGCAGGGCTTCGGCGGTTAAAATGCCGTTGGGGAAAAGGTTGAGGCTGCGTTCGAGGGTGTTGCGTAGCTGGCGCACGTTACCTGGCCAGGAATAGTTCTCCAATAATTTCATAGCCTCTGGTGCCACGGCCGTGACCGAAACTCCCAGCTCACGGTTGAGGTGGGAGAGGAAGTGAGCAACGAGAAGAGGGATGTCCTCCTTGCGTTCTCGGAGGGGCGGGATCAAAAGCCGTACCACGTTCAGGCGGTAGAAGAGGTCGGAACGAAAACGCCCGCTGCGGACCAGCTGCTCTAGGTCCACATTGGTGATGGCGATGATTTTCACATCGACGGGTATTCCCTTCTGGCCGCCGATACGGCGGATTTCCCCTTCTTCCAGGGCCCTAAGCAGTTTTGGCTGCAGATGCAGAGGCAGTGCTTCTACTTCATCCAGCAGCAGAGTTCCCTGGTCTGCCAACTCGAAGAGCCCCTTCTTTCCCTGGCGGCTGGCGCCGGTGAAGGCGCCGGGTTCGTAACCAAAAAGTTCCGATTCCAAGAGTTCGGCCGGTATCGCGGCGCAGTTAATGCGGACAAAGGGCTGTGCTGCGCGCGGACCGTAGGCGTGCATGGCATGGGCGAAAAGCTCTTTTCCCGTTCCCGTTTCGCCTTCGATCAGCACTGTTGAAGGCGTTTGAGCGGCCCGTTTGGCCGCTTCTACCACCTGCACGAAGGCCGGACTGGCACCAATGATGGAACTGAAGGTATACTTGCTTCCCCTTAGGGCGGCCAGCTCGCGGCGGTAAGCCTTTAGTTCCTGCTCCAACTCGCGCAGGCGGACGGCGAAGCGGTTGGCCTCGGTAAGATTATCAAACACCCCGCAGGCGACGGCACCGATGATTTTTCCGCCTTGGCGAACGGGATAACGGTGAATAATGGCCTGCTTACCGCCTATGGACCAGTATTCGCCTAGATCAGGCTGGCCCCGGGCGAGCACTTCGCGCATCCGCGTGCCCGGTATTACCTTTTCTACCGGCTGGCCTAAAGCGGCTTCTGCCGTCGTTCCTAGTAACTGCGCGTATTTAGGGCTGAGATAGAGGATACGTCCGTCGTCGTCAACAACCAACGTATACGTATCCTCGAGATACTGGCTGATAATTTCGCTCAGCGAGGCCAAGCCTTTCCCCCCTTTATTCCCAAAATCTATTTGTTAATTCGCCAACAATTGCTCCGGCACCTTCCAAAGGCTGCGGCAGAAAAAAGCCCCGAAGGCGTACGCCTTCGGGGAGGACAGCTGGTTTCAAATTACACCAGCTCCGCACAGTAAGCGCTTAGGCGCTCAAGCCCCTGGGCGAAGGCATCCGGGTCGCCGCCAAAACCGATGCGGAAGTGGCCGGGACAACCGAAGGCCTCGCCGGGAACGAGAAGAACACCCTCTTTATCGAACGCTTCCTGGCAGAAGTGAGTGCCGGAGAGCCCGGGCTTCTTTAGCCAGGGGAAGGCTAAGACGCCGGCCTGCGGCGGGACGTAGCCGATGAGCTCCTGCCAGCGTTCGAACCAGGCAGCGAGGCGTTCCCAGTTGGCGCGGGCAATGGCCGTGTTGCGGGCGATGATGGCTTCTTTATGGCTGAGGGCGAGGCGGGCGAGAAAGTCGGAAAGGGGCGAGTTAGAGATGGTGGTGTAATCCTTCCAACTCCAGGCCTTGTCGACCAGCTCCTCCGGTCCGACAAACCAGCCGAGCCTAAGGCCCGATAGCCCAAAGGCTTTGGACATGCTGCCGACGCTGATGGCCCGGCTGCTCAGGGTCCGGGCATAGGGCGGCACCTCGCCCGGCTGGGCGACCAGATCATGGTACACCTCGTCGCAGAGAACCCAGAAGCCTTGCTCTTCTGCCCAGCGGAGAATGGTTCTAAGGTCTGGTTCGCTGATCACTGCTCCGGTAGGGTTATGCGGGGTGTTGAGCACGACGAGCTTGGTTCTATCGTCTATCAGCTCGGCCAGGCGTTTAAGATCCGGGCGAAACCCTTCTTCCTTCTTCAATTCCCAAAGCCTAACTTTGGCGCCGCGGGCCTCGGCTACCGAGTAGAGCACCTGGTAGGCCGGGTACTCTACCACCACCGTGTCGCCGGGTTCCACCAGGATGTTGGCCAGGAGGAAATCCGCTTCCATGGCGCCTGTGGTGACGAGGACGTTGGCTGCGCTCGAGCCGGGGTAGAAGGAGGCGATAATTTCCCGCAAGGCGTCAGAGCCCAGGGTGGGGTTGTAGGAAAGGCGGGTGTCGAGCAGGGAGTCCGGACTTGCACCTGTCACCGCGAGAAGTTCACGCACGGTGAAAGGTTTGGCATCGGTTTCGGCCAGGTTGTAACGGGCGGTAAGCTCGTGGGTGTTGAGCCAGTGCTCGACTAGAAACGGAGCTAGTTTCATGTTTTCCCTCCTTTTCGCCGGGGTGCTGATCGGCGGTTTAATTTATATTCGCGTTGATAGCTGCTTTCACCTGCCTGGATTTTTTCAGGCAGCTCAGAAGAATTGCCAGTTCGCCCTTTCTCGAGCGACTGCGAAACAGCTGGAAGAAGGAGCTGCCTTTTCGATTATCTGCTCGGTCGGCGCAAGCCCTGTTGCCTGACGGTAGAGAAAAAACAGGCGAACCCATAACGAGTTCGCCTCTAGCCCCTTAGCGGGACCTGCAAAACGATACTAAGGGGGGCTTAGTATCAGTTTTGGCCTTACCCTTGCGGGCGTTCCCAGATTTTTAACGCCGGCGCATGAAGAGAATTAACAAGGGAAGCGTAACCTATCTTTTTCTCCACGTCCTCATCGGTGATGAGATGAGTATCGAGTAAGGTGTCCATCCTTTGAACTCCGGTGCCCAAGAGCCTCTTGTATTCTGCCAAGAACTGGCTTTCAAACCAACCAAGAAGTGAACTGAGAGCGGGGGATTGTTGTGTGACCCAAAATAAGATGTTTATATTTGAAGTCGGTTGCAGCTCTTCGCCTAAGGAACTGCCGAACAGGTATCCAGCCTTAATTTTATCGTCGACATCGCCCATGTAGCTGGCCAACTGCTGGGCCAGTGAATAGCGGAAATAGCCATGTGCGCTGGGGCAACCATTTTGGAGTCGCTTAACTACTTCTTGGTCGGATAGGCGCAACTTACGGGCCGAGTAGGAACAGGCCTCTCTGAATATCTCGTGAACCAGTTCGACGTTTGGTTGAAGAACCGTGTTGGACAATTTGGCCACTCCTTTCGCGATTTAGCCAACGAACATCCCTTTCTGTTCTAGCGCACGCGCAACCCGTTGCACCGCAATAACATAAGCTGCCTTTCTTAACGGAATATGTTGTTCGTTGGCTAAAGTATAGATATCGTCGAAAGCACGATGCATAATCATTGTCAGCCTTGTGTTGACGGTGTCCAAATCCCAGTAGTAGCCCTGTTGGTTTTGTACCCATTCAAAGTAAGATACTACTACACCGCCTGCATTGGCCAAAATATCCGGTACGACAGTTATCCCTCGTTTGCCCAGAATAACATCGGCCTCTGGGGTTACCGGGGCATTGGCTGCTTCGATGATGATGGGGGCCTTGATACGTTCGGCGTTGGCCACGGTAATCTGGTTTTCCAGGGCGGCCGGAATGAGGACGTCTACGTCCGTTTCGAGAAGTTCTTCGTTGGATATGGGGAGTGCGTCCGGATAACCGGCCAGCAGGTGGTTATCGGAGGTTTGAACATACTGGAACAGGGCATTAATATCTAGGCCACTTTCCTTGTACAACCCGCCGCTGATATCGCTAACGGCTTGTATCTTGCAGCCGGCTTGAGCCAGGTACAGTGCCGTGTAGCTGCCGTTATTGCCAAATCCTTGAACGGCTACTCGCATCTTGCCCGGGTCTTTCCCCAGCCACTTGAGAAGTCTCAAGGTACTGACGGCTACGCCTTTGCCCGTGGCCTCGCGGCGGCCCAGCGATCCACCGATCTCAATGGGTTTACCCGTTACAATTCCGCGCACATCGTCATCGGCAAGCTCGCAGGCCTTGGCTACAATCCAACCCATGGTCTCGGCCGAAGTATTAACGTCGGGCGCAGGGATGTCTTTAAACGGACCTAGTACCGGCATGATCATGCTAATAAAATTCTGCGTTAGAGTCTTCAGTTCGCGCTTTGTCAGGTGTTTCGGGTCGACGGCGATTCCGCCTTTAGCCCCGCCATAAGGAATGTTTACGACGGCGCACTTCCAGGTCATTAGGGCTGCGAGCCCTCTAACTTCTTCCAGGTCGACGCTGGGGTGAAAGCGGATGCCGCCTTTAAAGGGCCCGCGGGCATTGGAGTGCTGGACGCGATAACCGGAAAAAACCTCGAGAGTACCGTCTTCCTTAACAAGCGGAACCTGTACCGTTACTTCTCGCTGCGGTCGTTCTAGAATTTTGATAATTCCAGGATCTAACTTCAGGTGAATTGCTGCTTCTCGGAAAAAGTGCTGCGTGGCTGAGGCGAGACTTGGTATTTCCTTCGCGGCCGGACTAGAAACCATTTTGCCAAACACCTCCGCTTCTACTCTAGAACAAAGAGCACTAAAAACGCATAAAAAATGGAAAGGTTGATGTAAAAAGAGCATAAAAAAACACCCTTACAGAGAGGGTGAAAATAACCGAGCTCGGGTTACTGGTCCGGTGGTTATGGGGACTTACTCTTCATAATCCAGGACATAGCCTGTACCGGGCAGGGTGTGCAACAGCTTAGGGGAACAAGGATCTTTTTCGAGCTTCTGCCGCAAACGGGAAATGTAAACCCTAAGGTATTCAACCTCATCCCGGTATTCGCTGCCCCAAACATAGGCGAGGATTTCTGAGTGGAGCAGCACTTGCCCCTTATGGCTGGCGAGGAAGTATAGCAATTTATATTCAGTCGGAGTAAGGTCAATCTTTTTCTCGTCCAGTGTTACGCAACGGCGAACAGGATTAACCTCTAGCGGGCCGATCTTGATTGAAGAAGTTTGTTGTTTGACTTCTCCTTTCGCCCGCCTGAGGATAGCGTTAATCCGGGAGAGGAGTTCTTTGGGGCTAAACGGTTTGGTTACGTAGTCGTCGGCGCCCACAGCAAAACCTTGGATCTTATCATTTTCCTGAACCTTGGCTGTAAGCATGATAATAGGAACTTCGGAAAACTCACGGATGCGCCGGCAAACCTGAAAGCCGTCTTCGCCGGCACCGAGCATAATGTCTAGGATGACCAGGTCGGGCTGTTCCAGGGCGACCATCTGAATGGCATCTTCCGCGTTGGTCACCAGGAACACGCGATAATCCCTCTCCAGGTTTACCCGGAGCAATTTTAGCAGGGCATGGTCATCATCTACCACCAGGATCGTTGCTTTTTTCACTCAGCTAGGCCTCCCCGACTCCCGTCTAGGTGCTATTCTTTCCGTTCAGGTAAAGGAAGCGAGAAGTAAAAGGTACTCCCCACACCCAGCTTGCTGGTAGCCCAAATTTTTCCACCGTGGGCTTCGACGATCTGCCTAGCTATCGGCAGCCCAAGGCCGGTTCCCGTGACGTGGCGCTTGGGGTTTTTTACACGGTAGTACTTTTCAAACAAGCGGTTTAGGTGTTCTGGGCGTATACCGATACCTTCATCCGCAACGCTCACGACTATCTCGTTGCCAAGCTTTTCCCCGCGCACCACGATGAGGCCGCCGTCGGAGTACTTGATCGCGTTATCTATCAAGTTACGTATGACCTGTTCGATACGGGCCGGATCTGCTTCCACGATGTGAACCTCAGGCGAGAAGATCACTGCGAACCGATGTCGGCGAGTGGAGAATTTGAGTTCATTGACGACTTTAGCGCAAAGGTTCCTGAGCAGCACGGGTTCTTTGTTCAGCTCCAGTTTCTTGATTTCCATCGCTGAGTGGTCGAGAATGTCGGTTACGACGGCCGTGGCATTATCTGCTTCTTGAACGATGATCTGGAGAAAATCCTTTACTGCGTTCCAATCCCAACTAATGTCTTCGCGTAGCAGAGTGGCAGCGTAGCCTTTAATGGCCGCGAGAGGCGAGCGCAGCTGGTGGGAGAGAATGGCCAGAAGATCCGTGTCCAGACAGGTTGCTTCACGCTCTGCTTTAATCTTCCTCAGCTCTTCTTGAAGCTGGAAAGACAGGACATACGGTGCGAGTAGGTCCATTAAGGCCCGGGCAAAAGCTATCGTCCGTGGCGTGAAGATGGTTGCCCTGGTAAGACTGTGTAAACAAAGAACCCCCACCGAAGTGCCGTTGGTTACGAGCGGTGCTGCCAGAACGCGAGCATTGGGATAAACCCGCGGGTGTTTGGTGGTGAAGGCTTTTTGCCATAACCACTGGCAGGCGGCGACCAGGGAATCTACCGAAACTTCGGGAGGGAAGCCATAAGCTATCTTGAGCTGCAGACTGTTATGGCCCGGCTCGTCCAACAAGAAATAGCCTGCGTCACAACAATGGCAATAGTTAATAAGATGCTTGAGGACGGTGTACAGGACCTGATCCAAAGAACACGCACGCCTCATGGCTGAGGACATGGCGAAAACGGTTTGCAGCTCTGCTGGATTGTTTTCGGTCGGCGCATTTGACTGTACACTTTCTCTTTTCATCTTCGTCCCGTCCCCAAACCTGGTTTCCACACCTTGGCCCCAGTTCTTCCTCGTGCAGCACAAAGCACAACCCAAAACTAAATTCGGTAACAATTAGACATTTTCCTTCCTGCGCGGTCTTATGAAACGGGGAACGGTCAACGTGGGTTCCGGCCGGCAGGGAGAGCCGTGCCCGGGAACAGCCACGTTTGCCGGAGAGAAGACACAAGGTCCAGGCCTGATGCCTGGACCTTTAGCGGTATGCCCGGTGTAAACAGTAAGCTTATCGATCTGAGTTCAGGAAGTCCAGCGCGAACTGGGCGTAGACCGCAGCGCCGACCTGGAGGGCGTCTTCATCAATGGTGTAGCGGGAGTGGTGCTGCGGGTAGGAAGCGCCCTTTTCCGGGTTGCGGACGCCGAGGAAAGCATAAGCAGCCGGCGCTTTTTCGCTGTAATAGGAAAAGTCTTCGCTGCCGGTAACGAGCGGCATGGGGACCAGCGAGTCCTCGCCGTAGAGCTTCTTCACCGCCTCTTTGGCCAGTTGGGCCAGGCTTTCATCGTTGATGGTGGGAGGGCACATAAAATAGTATTCTACTTTTGCCTTGGCCCGGAAGGCGGCGGCGGTATTTTCGGCGATGCGCCGAATCATGTCCGGTAGCTTCTTTCTGATTTCCGGATTAAAGCAGCGGCAGGTCCCATCCAGCTCGGCCTGACTGGCGATGATGTTGAAGCGGTCACCGCTGACAATCTTACCTACGGAAAGAACCAACGGGTCAAGGGGATCTACTTCCCGGCTGACGATGGTCTGCAGGTTCATCACCAAGGCCGAAGCCACTACTACCGCATCTACACCCTGGTGCGGTGCCGAGCCGTGGCCGCCCTTTCCTTCAATGGTGATCACAAACCTATCGGCCGAGGCCATACGCGGCCCCGGATCGATGGAGATTTTGCCGGCCGGCAGGTCGCCCCAGACGTGCAGGCCGAAAATGCCCTCTACGCCGTCCATAGCGCCCTCTTCCACCAGCTTTTTGGCCCCCTGGGCCAGCTCCTCGGCCGGCTGAAAGATGAATTTAACCGTACCGGCAATCTCGTCCTTCAGCTGGGACAGAATCTTGGCCGCGCCCAAAAGGCAGGTGATGTGGGCGTCGTGGCCACAGGCGTGCATGTAACCCTCATTTTGCGAAGCAAAAGGCAACCCCGTCTCTTCCTTAATGGAGAGGGCGTCGATGTCGGCCCGGAGCGCCACGGTGCGGCCGGGTCTGGTGCCCTTGAGCGTTCCCACAACTCCCGTTTTGGCTTTACGCTCCACGCTGATGCCGAGCTTTGCCAGTTCCTCGGCGATGCGATTGGCGGTGTTTACCTCTTCCCAGCTCGGCTCCGGGTGCTGGTGGAAGTAGCGCCTGAGCTCTACCAGCTCGGGCTGGATCTTGGCAGCGAGTTCTTTGACCTGCATAAATTATCCCTCCGCAATTTGAAGAATTGTCCCCAGGAGGACGTCGACGCCCTTTTTCAAGGCGGCGTAGTCTGTCCATTCTTCCGGGCAGTGGCTGCGTCCGCCGCGGCTGGGAACAAAGATTAAACCAACATCGGTAAGGCCGGCCATCACCATAGCGTCGTGCCCGGCGCCGCTCAGCATTACTTTCGTTGAGATGCCGCGCGCTTCGGCTTCGCGGACGAGAAGGGCGCGGATAGCTTCCGGCAGAACTACGGGCGGTACAGAAAGCTTTTCCGTAAGAGTAAAGGTAAGTTCCCCTTGGCAGGCCTCGTGCAAAGCCGTCTTTAAGCCGGCCACCAGGTCGGCGAGCGTCCGGCCGTCTTTGGCCCGAAAATCGACGGTGAAGCGTACGCGCCCCGGCACGATGTTGGCCGCTCCGGGCGCCACCTCCAGACGCCCTACCGTGCCCACCGCGCCCCCGCCGGCCTCTCTGGCCAGCCGCTCTACGGCCTGGACCACGCGGCTGGCGGCCACGAGGGCATCGGCGCGCATGGTCATGGGGGTGGTGCCGGCGTGATCCGGGCGGCCGCCGATCTCCACCTCATACTCCACGATGCCCACGATGGTTTCGACAACGCCCACATCGATTCCTGCCGCCTCGAGTACGGGCCCCTGTTCGATGTGGAGTTCGAAGAACGCTTTTAGGTCTTCGGGGCGGCGCTCCGCCGCTTTTATGTTTTCCGGTGGAAAACCGAAGGCCGCCATGGCCTCGGCGGTGCTAATGCCCTGTGCATCTTTGTTGCGAAGGAGCTCTTCCCGGCTTACTTTTCCGGCCATGGCCCGGCTGCCGAAGAGCCCGCCGCCGAAGCGCCCGCCTTCTTCCTCGATCATGGCGATGAACTCGATGGGGTAACGGGTTTTTACGTTATGTTCCTGCAGCACCCGAGCAATCTCCAGGGCGGCTACGACCCCGGCCGTGCCGTCGAAGGGGCCACCGTGTTTTACCGAATCGAAGTGGGAGCCAACCATGACTACCGGCCCGGGCACTTCCCCTTCCCGTCGCCCGATTACGGTGCCGGCGGCATCTTCGCGCACGGTAAGGCCTGCGCGGGCCATTTCCGCCTTGATGTACTCGCGTGCCGCCCGGTCCTCCGGCGTAAAGGAGAAGCGGGTGACGCCGGCCCCGGGCGTAGCGGTGAACTGAGCCAAGGCTTCTATGTCGCGCTGGAGACGTTCTACTTTGGCTTCCACAGTCTTTCCTCCTTTATTATGTGGTAAAGGGGCGGCCGAACCGCCCCTCAGCTTTACAGCCACTTAGACATAATGCCGGCCATGAGCACGGAGGTGATGGTTACGGTAGTAAAGCCGCCCACCAGCATTTTCGGCAACATCTCGTTCATGAGAAATTCTTTTTCTTCAGGTGTCTTGGCCAGGGCCTTAGCCGCTTCTTCCGTCAGTATATAGTTGGGCGGAAAACCGTAAAGAGCAGTGAGGGTAACGGCGAAGGCCATTTCTTTGGTGAAACCGAGCCGGGTACCGAGGAAGATACAGAAGATGGCCATGCCCAGCACGCCCAGAATAATAAGGCCAATAAGGGGGACGGCGATCTGGGCCAGCATTTGGGGGGTGGCCTTGGCAAAACCGGCGAACACGTAAGCCATGAGCGAAAGCATCAGCCAGCCGAAGGAATTGGAGAGGTTCAGCGGCCTTCTTTCAATAAAACCTGTCTCGGCGGCTACCACGCCGGCCACCAAGGCGACCACGAAGGGGGAAACAGCATTCTTGGTTAGCCCGGCCACCCATACTGCAACCCAGGCCACGGCAGCCAGTTTGGCCAGGAGCACAAAGGTGGTTTGGTACTCCGGCGGCGTAGGCGGGAATATACGCCAGCTGGCCGAAGATTGTGCGGCGGCCGACACCTCTAGGTTGCTCTTAGCCTTCTCCTTATAACCGTGGTTGTGGTAAAGGTCGAGCAGCCGCTGTCCTTCTTTCCGCAGGCAGATGGCCGTGAGGGGATAACCGGCAAACCCCTGAGCCACATACATTACCAAGGCCAGGATACTTACAGCCATAAGCCCCTTGGCCTTGGCCGCTTCGGACATCATGAGGGCGGCCACAATGCCTCCGGCCAGCGGCGGGGTAGCGGCGACGGCAGTCTGCCAGCCGAAGAGGGCACTACCGACCGTTAACATGAAGACCGACATTCCGACCAACCCAAAGAGGGCGATGACCACCGTTTTCCACTGGGCGATGAGTTCCTGCACGCTCATCAGAGTTCCCATGTGCGCGAGGAGCATATACATGGACATGAGGGCGAGAGGCATACCGAGGCCGGGAAGATCAATAATGTTACTGGGGAAGAAGGTCCAGTACCCGGCCAGAAAGAGCACCGCGGCGACAAAAACGGACGGAATGAAGGCCTTGCTCTTGGTCGAAACGATGTCGCCGATGGCGAAGATGGCCGTTACCACTAAGAAGGCGGTAATTGGACTCATCGATGCACCCACCTCACCACACTTCCTTTCTCCAGAGACTTTTGCCGCAACTCTCTATTTAAACCTACGCCACCTCCCTAAAACGATAACCGTCTCTGTTCCGAAAAAAGGGAAAACCTTGGGACAAAGTATAGCAGACGCACGGCCGTTGTCAACTCCGGCGAAGAACGCTGATTTGCCTTCTATTCCCCAGCGTTTTTGTAGGCTTTAAAAACTGCGGTTTTCCGAAATCTTAGGGTAAAGTTAAGGAGGTGGTTTTTGTGCCGCGGATCTTTCTCGATCCCGGCCACTAAACGGTGGGCGGGACCCCGGGGCCGAGGCGGGCGGATTCCTCGAAAAGACGTTAAATCTCACCTTGGCCCTAAAGGTAAGAGAAGAACTAAAAAAAGCGGGCCTGGAAGTGCTCCTGTCCCGCGAGAACGACGCGGAAGTACCGCTTAGGGCACGTATCGACAAGGCGCGCCGGGCAGGTGCGGAGGTCTTGCTTTCCATCCACCACAATTCGGCTGCCTCGCCCTCGGCTGCCGGGGCGGAGACGTACTATCAATCTCGCCGTCCGGAGAGCCGGCGCCTCGCCGCTCTGGTACAGGGTTACTTGGTTAAGGCTACCGGCCTTAACGATCGTGGCCTCAAGACGCGCCTTAACGAGGACGGTCGGGATTACTACTACCTTCTCCGCGAAGCGCCCATGCCCGCCGCCATCTTAGAGGTAGCCTTTCTTACCAGCCCTGCCGATCAAAAGCGGCTTTCTGCGCCCGATTTTCAGGAGCGGGCGGCCGGCGCCTTGGCCGCGGCTCTAAAGCGGTTTGTAGCCTCGCCTGCCCCCGGTCCGTTCCCGGATGTGCCGTCCGATCATTGGGCCGCTCGGGCGGTGGCCTGGGCCGCCCAACAGGGGATTCTGAGCGGCTACCCGGACGGACGTTTTCACGGCTCTGAACCCGCTACGCGCTACGAGCTGGCCGCCGCCCTTTTCCGGCTGGCCGGCGCGCTTTCAGGCCAGGAGCCGGCGGATGACCAACATGAGCGCGAAGCCGGTGAGAAACCCGAGAGTTGAAAGCCGCTCAAAGCCGTGGCCGTGGCTATCCGGAATAAGGGTGTCTGAGACAACATAAAACATCGCCCCGGCGGCGAAGGCGAGGAAGAATCCCAGAATATCGTGGAGCACCTCCACGAGCAGCATCCCCGCGAGCGCGGCCAACGGCTCGACCATCCCGGTGGCCAGGGCGAGCCCCACGGCCTTGGGGCCCGACGTGCCTCGTTCCCTAAGCGGGAGGGCGGCCAGGAGCCCTTCTGGAGCGTTTTGCACGCCGATGGCCAGGGTGAGGATGAGCCCTACCCTGTCTTCACCCGAGGCAAAACCGACGCCCATGGTCAGCCCCTCAGGCAGGTTGTGCAAGATGATCGCCGCCAGGACCAAAAGCGCATGCTGCCATCCCCGGGCGGCGCTTTTTCTTGCCGCCCCCAGGTGGAGGTGGGGCAGAAGCACGTCCAGGAGGGCCAGGAGAGCGCCTCCGGCGAAAAGGCCGGGCAAGACCTGGACTAGCCCGCCCTTGGTCAGAGCCGGCGGAACTAGAGAAAGGGAAGCGGCTCCGATCATCATGCCGGCCGCAAAGCCCTGGAGGCCGTCTTGAACCCAGGTCGGCACGCGCACCACTACCATGAGAGGCAGTGCCCCAAGTCCCGCCGCGGCACCAGCCGCTAAGGCTGCCAGGAAACCGTGCCAGAGGATCATGGCGGGTCTGGCATCTAGCGGATGGAAAAGGCGTCCACCAGCACGCAGCGGCGCTTGCGGGTAAAAGTACGTGCCGACGTGAGACCTTCGCCCGTGGGACCGGCGATGGTGAAAGTGGTGAAACCTTCTCCGCCCACGCCAATGCCGGCATAGGAGGGTCCGTTCTTGACAAAGATCGTCGTCTTGATGGCCTTGGCCAGGTAGGTCAGGTGGTCGATATTTTTGGAGTGCATAACCGCGGTGTGGCGGTTCGCATGTTCCACTTCCACGGCTAAGTCCATGGCCTCTTTGATCTTGTCGACGCGCACGATGGGAAGGAGCGGCATCATAAGCTCTTCCTGCACAAAGGGGTGATCGGACCCTACTTCCATGATTAAGCACGGGACGTCGCGGTCCGGCGGTTCGATCCCTACATCGCGCAGGAAGACCTTCGCGTCCCGCCCCACGTATTTCCGGTTAAGCTTTCCGTCGGCGGTGAAGGCCAGTTTCAGCAGCCGGTCGATAACCTTTTGGTCCTTCACCCGGTAGGCGCCTGCCTTTTCCATATTGAAAATAAGGTAGTCGGCCACATTGCTGAGGACGATGACTTCTTTTTCGGCGATGCAGGGCAGGTTGTTGTCGAAGCTGGCCCCGGCGACGATATGGCGCGCGGCCGCTTCTATATCGGCGGTGTCGTCGACCACGGCCGGCGGGTTACCGGCACCGGCGCCGATGGCCTTCTTGCCCGAAGAAAGGGCGGCTTTCACCACGCCTGGTCCGCCCGTAGCACACACCAGATTGACATCTTTGTGGCGCATGAGCTCGTTCGTTGCCTCAAGGCTTGGTTCGGCGAGGGCGCAGACGGCAAAGCGGGGGCCGCCGGCTTCCCGCACGGCCCGGTTCATGAGGGACGCCGCGAAAAGCGAAGTACGCTTGGCGGCCGGGTGCGGGCTGAAGACGACGGCGTTGCCGGCGGCAATCATGCCGATGCTGTTACAGACGATGGTTTCCGTCGGGTTGGTGGAAGGGGTGATGGCGGCAATTACCCCAAAAGGCGACATCTCGAGAAGCGTCAGCCCGTCGTCTCCGGACCAAGCCTCTGTAGCCAGGTCCTCCACTCCCGGCGTTTTGTCCACCACCAAGCGATTCTTAACGATCTTATCTTCCACCCGCCCCATGCCGGTTTCTTCCACGGCCAGGCGGGCGAATTCTTCGATGTGCGCTTCGGCCGTCCTGCGCATGGCCGCCACCATGGCCGCCCGGTCGGCCATGCTGTGCCTGAGCATCTCCTTGGCGGCCTCGCGGGCGGCGGCGACGGCATCTTCTACGCGGGCAAAGATGCCGTTTTCACCGTCGGCGGGCGGTGCGGCCATCTCCTGCGCCTTGAGACGGGCCAGCACCTGGCGCACAATCTCTTCTACCGGCAGAGAACGATCGAGCATTGAACTTTCCTCCTCTCTATCGGGCGGCTTCGGCGGGAGTCCTCTGACGCTGGGCCTGGGCATAGGCAAGCACCAACCCGGTAGCTACGGCATTGCGGGGGCCTTCGGTGCCGCGGATGTTGCCCTGTCCGGCTACGATTCCGTATTCGGCCAGCCGGTCAGTGATAAAGCGCGAGATCTCATAATCCAGCGAGGAGCCGCCGACCAGCACGACGAAGTCGATGTCGCGTATGTTACCGGTGGGAGATACCTGGGTCAGAGCGCGCACCGCGTTTTCTACAAACACCTTGCGCTTTGCCTCCCGGCGCACGTTTCTGACCTTTTCCAGCGTTAAATCCTTGGGGAGCGGCAGCATCTCGCCTTCCTTCAGCACCACCACGCGCGCGTAGAGGCGGGGATCCAGGGGGGCGGAGAAAAACTCGACGCTTTGGTCTTCATGGCGGATGTGGAACAGGCTTTCTACCTTGGCCAAAGGGTACTTTTTAATGTCCTCGGCAAGGTCAGCATCTTCAAGGCCGAGTTCCGAACCGATCAGCATGGTCACCATATGGCCGGCGCCGGCCAGGTGGGTGGAGACCGTTTTACCTTCCCGGCTGATGAGCGCGGCGTCGGTAGAACCGGCACCCAGATCGAGGATGGCTAAGGGCTTGTCTGTGCCCGGTGTGGTGAGGGCGCCGAGCACGGCCATATTGGCCTCCACGCCGCCCACTTCTACTTTAATTCCCGTTTCCTGCTGAAGCTGGGCGGCAATGCGCTCCATCTGCAGGCGGTCGGCCTTAACCATGGCGGCCAGGCCTACGGCATTCTCCAGGGAGAATTCCCCGGCCAGGCCGCCGCGGACCGCCTGGGGAACGAAGGTGTCTACGGCCAGCAGATCCTGAATGCGAATGTTTCCGGCTTCCTGCCCGGTAAGGCCGGCCATGACGTGGCGCACGCGTTCCAGCATGCCGCCGACGTTCGTCCCGGCTTCTCCTTGTACGTCCTCAAGAGGGGCCGTCTCCTGCACGGCCGCCATAATCTTTTCCGCTCCGGCATCCACGTCTACGGCGGTGCGTCGCCGCCTGCCCACCAGGATGAGCTTGCCGGCCGGGATGCGGCGCTCCTTAACATCGCCGGCGGGGGTGCGGATGACCACGGCCGAGCGGTTGCCGATGAGGGCCCGGGCTACGGGGATGACGGCCTTGGTTTCCTCAGGGGAAAGGCCGAACACGGTGGCGATGCCGTAAGGGTTGGAAAGCGTCTGGATAACGCCGCCCGGCGCGGCCACCTCGATGGCCGCCGGCATGCCGAGCGGTATTTTATCGATGAGCCTGACCTCGTCGACCACCGGGAGGGGGCGGGGGAGGCGCCGGGCGATGAGCACGCCGTCGTCCCCCTGGGCGATGGCCCCGGCAACTTCCACCCCGCGTTCCATGGCTGCCGTAAGCGCCCGTGCCGCCGTCTCGAAATCCCACGTAGCCGGGATGATGGGGAGGAGCTTCTCGCCGGGCCGGGCCTTCTCCAGGTCTTCAATGCGGCAGGTGAGGCCAACCCCTAGACCAAGTCCTCCGGGGGTGCTCGGATTGTGCCCGATCATGGTGGATTCGGTAATGATCGTTTCGGTGATGGTTTCCATGGCCACGTCTCCGATCACCGGCGCCGCCTCGTTGATGCGGATGAGATCAAGGTCGCGAAGTTCCAGCCCCGCTTTACCCAGCGCCTGATGGAGGGAGGCCATAATGCCGCCGATGTTTTCTTTGGTGCCTTTAATCCCGGTCGTCTTGGTGATGCCGCTGGCTAAAAAGTCGGCCCGGCCGTCGGCAACGCGCGCCAGCGCCGTTTCGGTGGTGGCGTTCCCCACGTCTACTCCCGCTACGAGCTGCACGCTACCACCCCGCTTCGTATCTCCCCCGGCCCCGGGCCGCTAGGCGCTGCGCAGCCGGCCGCGCCGTTCATATACATCGGCCGCTTCCCGCACCAACTCTGCGTTCATCTTGGCCCCGTATTTTTGTTCCAGCTCATCGGCAATGGCGAGAAGCTCGGCTTTGGTGGAGCGGTAGGGGCGGAGGGCGCTGTAAATCTCCAAAATGCGCTCGTCGGGAACCTTGGTGAGCTCGGCTGCGCGCCTGAGGTTGCGGGCGAATTGGGGCCGGCCCACTTTTTCGGCGATTTCGGCCTGCAGGTACAAGGTTTCGGCGGTGATGCGCAGGTCCTGCGGGGTGATTTCACCCCGCTTTACCTTCTCCAGGGTGATGTCGGTCAAACTTTTGCCGGTGGGGGTTTTCACCAGCTCCGGCCGGCGGGTGGCCAGGGGATAATCGGTCTTAGGATCGAGACCGCGCGTGGCTGCCGGAGCGGCTGCCGCCCGGGCGGGGTCCACCGCCGTGCCTGGACCGAGGGACCGTAGAACTTGGCGCACGACCTGTTCTATAGTGCGTTCGTCCAAGAAAAGTACCTCCTTTAATTAAAGCTCACGGCGAGCTCCACCGGCTTGGCGCCGGGGGTTACGTGCTGGGTCTCCTTGATGTGGAGTATGGCCGCCTTGGCCTGGTACTTGGGCCGGGCCATCTGGTCGTTTTTCGTGGGCACCGGATCTGGCGATAACCCCTTGGCGTAGCGGGCGGCGTTGCGCCCGATGGCCCGGTAGGTGGCGGCATCGAGGAGCGGGGCCTGGGGGAAGAGCTCCAGGTTCGAGAGCGGCTCCAGGTCCTTCTGGTGGATCACCGTGGTCCCCCGCGACTGGATGCCGATGCCGATTCCGGAACCGGAGAGTTTGGCCGCCGTATGAGCGATAAAGGCCACGTCAGAGGTGTGGCGTACGCGAATTACCCGGGCGGTGAGGCCTTCTTCTTCAATGCCGGCGATGACCTCTCTAAGCACCGTGGCGTGGGGTATGTCTACTATGGTTCGGTTTTGCGTGGCGCCGAACGCCGGGCCAATGCCGATTACTACTTCATCCGGCCTTGTACCCTTGGTTGCCTCGCCTTTTTCGGTGAGGGTGAGGCCGGTCACCGCCGTGCTCGGGCCGGGGGCCGTCGGTGGTGCTTCACGCCCCAGGCCCGCGAGGACTTCTTCCACTACCTGCCGCACCAGCTGTTCAGAAAGTTGCATGCTCATCACCCCTTCCTAGAAGTCCGCAGGCCTTAAGGCCGTAGGAATGTCCGATATTTCCGCCCAACGCTCGGGCGAGAGGCGATAGCCGGTGCCGGGGCCGCGGTAGTCATTGGGGTCGTTGATGGCGCTCTTCACGGTGAAACTGGCGTCGATAATGGAAGAGGTGTGTAAGTAGTCACCGGAGACGCGCTGGCGAAGCATACCGAGAACGTTTTGCGCCACGTCCTCGAAACCGCCGGCGGCCAGGGCTTTAACAATGTCCAGCCCCGTGACGCCGCGCTTCATCATCTCTTCCGCGGCCTTTAAGTCTTCAACTACGTTGCGCTTGGGCATATCGGCGCTGCCGTGGGCGTAGGTGGCCGCCTCTACTTCCTCGTCGGTGATCGGCGGCAGGTCGAGACCCCGAAAGACCGCCTGCAGGGCCCGAGCGGCCTTATTGCGCACCTTAACGACGTCTTCTTCACGTACCGGCCTAAGCCCCCCATCCACCATGAGGTCGCGTTGCAGTACCAGATAGTCGTCGTAGTCCTCGGCGTCAAAGTTGGAGCCCGCGAACATGTTGTCGTAGTTGGGCACCGCGCTGTAGCCCGAGAAAATGAAATCGGTACCAGGGAGAAATTGCATCATGGTTCGGGCCGTGCGCCGGATGTCGGAGTGGCTGAAGGTTTGGTCGTTGCCGGAAGCTACCTCCAGGTCCAGCATGGTGGTGATGAGGTTTTCCGCCAGTACGGCGCGGATGCCGCCCGGTACGGCCCCTGGAATACCGATACAGCTGATGGATCCGTTCTGCAGCCCCTGCACGCCCGCTCCCTTGGTGATGTAGATGCACCGGGCCTCGAGGTAGAGCATGGACTTACCTTCCGCGTAACCCATCTGCACCTCAGAACCGGTGCCGGAGGTAAAGCGCATCTTTAGGCCGCGGGAAGCATAGGCGGAAGCCAGAAAGGCCTTGGACCAAGGGGTGTCGTCTCCGTCGATAAAGACGTTCTCGGTGCCGTAGACGGAGATGGTTTCGGCGTAGGAGGTAAAGCCCCGCATGCCCAGCCTGAGCTCGGTGGCTTCCTCCAGCGCGCACTGGGTTAGCACACCGCCCCGGCCGGTCTGGGAGCCGACAAGGAGCGCCAGGGCATTAAAGGGCGCGTAGCGAACTACGCCCACGGTGGTTTCCATCTCGTCGAAACCGCGGATTGCAGCTTCGGCGGCCTCGGCGGCAATTTGCACCGGATTGTCGGTGAGGCTGGTTACGTGGCACTGGATGTCGGGGGTTTTGCGGGCCCGCATCTTCATGAGGGCCATCATCATCTCCACCACGTTCATATACCCTACTACTTCGCAGATCTTGGCCGGGGTCATGGCCGTGGTGAGTTTCACGATCTCCGAGCGGGGGACGTTCACGTCTACGATTATCTTGGCCAGCTCGCGGGAATCGCGCTCCATTACCTGCGGGGCGAGCTCGAGGTTGATGGCGTGGTCGGCTATGAACTGGTCGATCATGTCGAACTGAGCCCGCGGTTTGCCGTCCAGTTCTTCCACGCGGCCTTCCTCAATCTTGATGCTTGGCTTAGGGTCGTTGGGGCCGTTCATGGCAATAAGGCCGACTTCCGGCCATTCCTGGACGAAACCATCCTGGTTTACCGGTTTTTTGGCCAGGATTTCAAAGCGCTTGGACCGCTTCATTCGCCTTCCTCCTTCTACGGCTTAGGGCTGTGCCGGCATAGACTTAGATGTACGGCCTGCCGGTCACGGAAGTTGGGGCCGCGCCTAAGGTAGAGAGAAGCTTTAAGCCTACCGTGCGGGCGGCGATAAGGGCCTGACGGACGGCGCCTGAATCTCCGCTCATGAAAAGGATGACCTCGTTGGTTAAGCTGGTGCCTTTGGCCGGACTGGCCACTCCCAGTACCTCCACGGTGGCCGCTTTTACGGCCGTGTCGGCCATAACCACACCGATTACGGCCGGAGCGCCCACGGTAAGCCCGAAGGCCTTACCCATTGGCGCCTTAAAGGCTTTGTTGGCGGCGATGGAGGCGCGGGCGGTATACTGAAATTCCAGGTGACCGGCCTCGTTGGTGTAGACGTCGCCGAAGGTCCGCTCCAGCTCACGCAGGGCCACCTCCACGGCACGCCGCGCATCGCTGACTTCCTCGGCACCAAAGATGATGAGGCTGCCGTGCCCGGCACCGCCTTTGGTGTCGCGGGGAAGCTCGATGGCCACGATGTCGGTATTAGTGGCTTTCACGGCCTCGTCAGCGGCCATAATTTGCGGGCCGGCACCGGTGCGGCCGCCGAAGATGCCGATGGAGCGGTACTTAGGATCGAGCCCCATTTTTTCGTGAACGGCTTGGTCCACGTTGGCGATGACCAGCCCAATGGTGTCGCCGATGCCGGTGCCTACAAATTCGGTAAGTCCCCGCCCGCCGGCCATGGCCGCCGCCGTGCTGGCGGCCGCAGCCGAGCCGTTCCCGCCGGTCCGGCGCATGACCTCGGCGACGATTTTGTCAACGAGTTCCTTTTCCATTACACTACACCTCCGTTCGGCGTGGTCTTAGGCTTTGGGGAGGATTTTTTCCGTGTCTTGGTGCGGGCGCGGGATGACGTGGACGGAGACCAGCTCGCCCACCTTTTGGGCGGCTGCCGCACCGGCATCGGTGGCGGCCTTCACTGCGCCCACATCGCCGCGCACCATCACCGTAACCAGGCCGGCGCCGACTTTTTCGTAGCCGATGAGCGTGACGTTGGCTGCCTTAACCATGGCGTCGGCGGCCTCAACGGCTGCCACCAGGCCCTTGGTTTCGATCAGGCCCAACGCTTCCATTGCCATCTTTTTTCCCCCTTTGCTTCATGCCGAAATCAAGAAAGGAAGAGCGCAGCCAGGGTGTTACAGGCGGCTATGGCTACGGCCGGCGGGTCGATATGGCTTTTGCCCCAGTTATAGAAGAGCCGGGCGGCCAGTTCCCCAATGAGGGCTCCCAGCACGCCCCAGAGGGCCCCAATGAGGACGTTGCCCGTCATGCTGGCCGCTACCGCTGCCGGTAAGGCAATGTGGTGCCCTACTGGGGCGCCGCCCGGGGTGATGAGGAAAACCAACCAAGTGGCGGCAATGCCAAAGCCGATCACCGCGCTGCCGGTGAAGAGGGTGGCCGAAGCGGATGCGGCTCCAAGGCCAAAGCCCAGAAGAACGAGTTGCGCCAGGTCTTTCTGGTAGGGCAGCCACACGGCCGTTTCTGTTACCACGAACCGCCCCCAGAGGTTGCCCGGCGTGGCCTCTTTGGCCCGATCAGGCGGGAGGGTACCGAAAGGGCCTTCGGCGAAAAATGCCCAGCGGGCCAGGAGCCCAGAGAGGGCTACGGTTAGGGCCACGGTATCGGTTTTCAGGCCGGCAGCGGCAAACCAGGTTTGAAGAAGGTATCCCAGCACCCCAAATAAGCCGCCGACCGCGAGCACCCCCGGATCGTTAAGCTTGGCCAGCGGTGTTACGATGTCTTTTCCAGTGGAAAGCAGCCCTTTGCGCGCGGCGTAAGCTGCGGCCGCCACGCCACCGCTAAAGGCGATGTGCGGGCCGAGAAAGGGGCCGAAGGCCACCTGGCCGAGCACGGCCTGGGCGGTGCTCAGGTCTTTAAAGAAGCTGGCCGCTACCCCGGCCAGCACCACCAGGCCGGTAAGGATGAAGGCCGGAAGGCCGCCAACGGCCGCCCCAAACACACCGCCGCCAAAGGAAGCTAAGACGCCGGCGAGGGTATACACAGAATCCCCCCTCTACGTGAGATTGGGAGAAGATAACTTTTTACCCCTCCTTTGCCACACCTACTTTCTTACCATTAGGGTACCGGGGGTAGTTTTTCCCCAGAAGCGGCAGCTTATTAGCAGGTCGCCCAGTTTAATACTGCTCGACAGCTAGAGGGCGCGCGTACTATAATTGAGGCAAAGAAGGCAGGGGGCATTGAAGATGCGCTGTCCCTTTTGCGGCGAACCGGATAGTAAGGTCTTGGATTCCCGCCCGGCGGAAGGCGGCTCAGCCATCCGGCGCCGCCGCGAGTGCGGGCGCTGCGGCCGGCGTTTTACCACTTACGAACGGGTGGAGGAACAGCCGCTTTTCGTTGTTAAACGGGACGGTCGGCGAGAGCGGTTCGACCGGCAAAAAATTTTGACCGGCCTGGTTAAGGCCTGTGAGAAGCGCCCCATTTCGCTCGCCACGTTAGAAAACCTGGCCGAAGAGGTGGAGCGGGAGGTCCGCAACACCTTGCTGGAAGAGGTGCCTTCCACAAAGATAGGAGATCTGGTTATTGAAAAGCTGCGCGCGCTGGACGAGGTGGCCTATGTGCGCTTTGCCTCGGTGTACCGGCGCTTTCGCGATTTAGGGAGCTTCCGCGAAGAACTGGAATCGCTCCTCGGCGAGCAAAAAAAAGAGAGCCCGGAGGGCAGGTAGGGCTGTACCCCCTTACACCTTCTCCGCATATGCTGCTAGGGGGAGGGAAGGCGGTGGAGCAGCGTTATTACAAGTTTGATCACAGTCATCTCACCTGGCAGGGAATTGCCATCCTGGCGGCCGACGGCCAGGAGGAAGCAGAACTACTGCTTCCGCCGCCCAGGGGGCGAAGGTTAGGCGAGGCGGCGGTGAAAGGCGCTGCCGCCGCCGACGGCAGGGTAGGGGTTTTCTTTCACTTCCACCACCCGTATAAACACCGAGGATTTGCCGGCTCCCGGGTGAGTTCGGCTTCTGTGGCCGAATTTGAATTTCGCCGGGCCCGTCGCCTTTGGTACAAAGGGAGAAAAGAAGCAGCCTTATACAGGCTCGGCCTGGTTTGCCACCTGCTTCAAGATGCTTATGTTCCTCACCATGCCGGGCTTATGGGAGCTTTTCTGCCCCTGGGGCTCGACCCTTACGGACATGCTGCTTACGAGAGTTGGCTGCGGGAAAAAGAGCACTGGCGCGAGTTCAGCGTAGAATCTGGCGGCGAGTACACCTGGCACGGGAGCCACGGGCATCCCCGGTACGGTACCCACTTCACCACCTCCGACCGGGTCTACGACTGGATCGACGATGCGGCCGCTACCGCGTTTCGCCTGCTGCCCCGGGTTGATAAGAGCGTCAACCCCAGCTACCGGGAGAACTGGCCCGAGGTGGCCCGCGTTTTGATCCCGTGTACCCTACGCCGGACGGCCGGGCTAATCCACCATTTTTTTCAGACGGTGGCCGGTACAAAGAAAACGGCGTAATGCGCTTAACGGAAGGTGAGGCCGACGGGGCGGCCGCGAAAGAGTGGATTTGTCCCAACCAAAAAGAGAGGTAATCTCCGGCCCGAACGCGATGTGGAAAAAATTCCACATTCAGGGGCCGGAGTTGTTTTTGCTTCCTTTTTTACTTTGGAGGAAAGCGACGAAGTCGAGAACCTCGGCTTGTAGACAGGCGGGAAGGGAACGAAACTGTTCGAGAAGCAGTTGCTCCTGGCTGTTATCGGGTACCAAAGGCGAGCAACTGGTCTTCCCTGTCAGCAACCAGTCAATCGACACACCGAAAAATTCTGCCAACCGAATAAGGTTCTCTCCCGTGGGCGTAAATTTGTCTAACTCGTAATTGCAGATGTTGCCCCTGGTAATGCCGGTGGCTGCCGCAACTTGATGTTGGGATAGGCCCAGCTTGCGACGAAGCGCCCGTAAGCGCTGGCCCAGAGTCTCCATATTTCGCCCTCCAACGTAGAATCATGTTGAATTAACTAGATTTTTGGTCTAAGGGTTAGCGAAGGAAAGAAAGCCAGGAAGTATGTACTAAAAACAAGCCATACTAGGGTTGACTGGTACCAAAATCACGCATTAAAATAGGTCTAACAGGGCTTACACTACTGCTATTGTACTATTAATGGGGACGCGTGGCATGGGCAAAATAACCCGTTTCGGACTGGCTGTGAAGAAGGCGCTGCTGGAAAGAGGTTTGTCCCAGCGGGAGTTCTGTGCGCAATACGGAATCCCCGAAAACAGGTTTTGCGAAATGCTTCACGGCATCAGGCCGGGGTACAAATACCGGTCTCTCGTCGAGCGTGTCCTGCAGCTTGAGGTGCGAGGTTCGGAAACCTACCCAGGGTGGGATTCAAATGCCTTCATCGGAGAAGAACGTAGTTGTGCGGGCTCGTTCGAAGGAAGAGGCCTTACGCGCCGCTGAACGGCGTTTGAAGAAAGATCGGGATTCCTTGCGGCTAACCGTGCTCAGACCCCCCAGTTCATTGTTTGGCATTCCCGTGTTTCCGGGGTTGTACCGTATATCTTGTAACCTACGGCACAGGGTGGAAGATGAAGGAGGACCTCTGCTGCCGAAAGACGGACTGGCCGGTATACGAGACGGGAAAGTTGCCGTTGTTGATCCGGTTGCGGGAGGGAAACCCGCTCTTATAGTCCCGGGGGAAGGGGTGACGGTAAAGGTTAACGGGGTAGAGGTATGGGGGCCCACGCCGGTAACGGCTACCAGCGTCATCGAGCTTCAGGTTCCGCCGCCTACGAGGAAAGAAGGCGGGTTCGTGCTCGACGTGTCGCCTGACGATATGAGCGTAACGTTGCAGGTGTTTCCCGAGGAAGTGGTCGGCTATGAATTGGTGGACGAGTTGCCCACCCATTATTTAATAGTCAGGTGTGAGCGGCGGGTGGAGAAGAAAAAGACGGTGACTTTTGCCGAGGTCATGAAGGCGCTAGAGAAAGAACGGATAACGTGGGGCATAGACGAGGTGGCCATCCAACGGGCGGTGCTGGCTGCCGACGGTAAACCTACGGTAGTGGCCCGCGGTGTAGAGCCGCAGCCTGGGAAAGATGGCCGTGTTCGCTTTCTCAAACCGCTCACACCGACCTATGTTGAACACGATGACGAAGCCAAGGTGGATTACTGGGAAAAGTGGCAACTGCCGACGGTTCAGCCGGGAGAAATAATCGCGCGTGTAGAACCTGAAGTGCCCGCCAAGCCAGGAATGACGGTGAAGGGAGAGGTTGTTCCGGGCGGTTCGGTGAAGAAGGCCGCGTACGTACTGAGAGAAAATGAAGTGGTACTGGGCCCGGACGGCCAGAGCATAGTAGCGCGCAAATATGGCCGTCCGGTGAAGCGCATGACCGAGGACGGGGTGGAGATCGGAATTACGGACATTCACGTTCATCCCGGTGATGTGAATTTGCAGACCGGCAACCTTACCTTCACCGGGGACATCTTAGTACTGGGAAACATCGAGCAGCGCGCCAAGGTTGAAGCGGGCGGTAAGCTGGTAGTAAAGGGGAATTCCTCGGATGCCGTCCTCCTCGGGAATGACGGGATCGACGTGGATGGGTGCCTAATAAAATCACGGGCCTGGGCCGGGCGGAGGGGCTGGTTTGCGACAGAAGCTTTAGCGCTAATAAAGCCCCTAGGCTCCCTCTGGCAGGCGGCCAAGGAACACGATTATCTCGACGAAGAAAGCTTAAAATTATGGGAGCTCTACCTTTTTGATCTCACCCGGACCTACCAGGAACTCGGTGAGGACTACTTCAGCGAGGTACCGGCCATTACCGCCCAATCCTTGGCGGCGATTAACTTCTTTAGACGGCGCCGGAGCTTTCCGCCGGAAGAATTACATGTAGTCGGCCATAATTTAAAGGCGCTGGAAGAAAAACTCCTGGCCACGCGCCGCCAGCAAGCCAATCTGATCGTTCGGTGGGCGTGGGGAAGCAGCCTGAAGGCAGCTTCTTCCGTTGCCGTGACCGATCCTAAAGGGTGTTTCGACTGCCGGATTAACGCCGGCGGGAAGGTTACGATTTGGGGCACAGTGAGGCGCAGTTGGATCCGTGCGCATGGCGGCATTCGCATCCTCGGTGAAGTAGGTTCTCCCTTTTCCGAGGAAGAGGTGGTTCTGGAAACGACACCGGAAGGCTCTATCTACTTGGCCAAAGCCTATCCGAGTGTGCAAATACGTTTCGGTAATCGAAGCTTACGCCTTCAAGAACAGGTTTCCTCCTCCCGTTTTTACGTCGATAAGGCTACGCATGAGATAGTCCGAGAATAACGGAGAAGGAGTGGCGCTGGTGAAGCGAGACGTGCTCTTAACTTTAGTGGCCCAGCTGAAAAGTAGCGGAGCGGGCTTATGGCGCCACTCCCTAAACACAGCCAACTTGACCCGAGCCTTGTTGAAGTTGTTTCCGCCGGGCGCCTTGGGTGTTCGCGAGGAAGACCTGTTTTTAGCTGCGCTCCTTCATGACGTGGGCAAGACGCAGCTCGATCCTGCTCTTTTAGAAAAACCCGGCCCTTTAACGCCTCAAGAATGGATGGTTATCAGGCAGCATCCGCCCCTAAGCGTGGCCCTTATCCGCCAATTGGACCCTGAGGTTCCCGCGAGGATAACGGCGTTAATTCTTTATCACCACGAACACTGGGATGGCAAAGGATACTTTGGGCTAGCGGGAACGGCCATTCCGGCTGGGGCTCGGCTCTTGGCGATTGCGGATGCGCTGGAGGCCATGCTGTCGAATCGCCCCTACAGGCCGAGCCTTACCTGGGCAGAAGCCATTTTAGAGATCGAAAAAAATGCAGGTACCCAGTTCGATGCCTATCTGGCCGGCAAGATCGTCCGGCATCTCCGGGCGATGGAAAAAGATTACCAAGCGGAGCCGGCTTCCTTGACCGTCCCGCGCTTGGCCGCCGGGTCGAAACCGGCCCAATGAAGAGGAGGCCCTGGGCAAAGCCTATCGGCAGGCCCAGGGCCTCACAAGTTTAACTGGAAGGTTTTCAGGATGTATTTCAGTTCGGTGAAACGGTACCTACCCACCGATCCGTACGATAGCGTGGACGGGGCGCCATGCGCAGCCCCGCGGTAAGTTAGAGGACGGCTCGGTAAATACCGACTACTTCTTCGCGCGTGCCCTGACGTGGATTGGTGGGGGCGCAGCGGTCACGCAGGGCTTCTTCGGCCAGGGAAACAAGATCTTCTTCCCGGGCACCTACTTCAGACAGGCGTTCCGGCAACTTTAAGTCGCGCCTTAAGGCGGCGATGGCCGCCACGGCCTCGCGGGCGGCGGCTTCCGTTGAGAGGCCGCGGATGTTGCAGCCTAAGGCCGCGGCGATCTCTGCATAGCGCTCGGGAACGACGGAAAGGTTGAACGCGCACACTGCGGGAAGGAGCAGGGAGCAGCACACGCCATGATGTACGTGGTAGCGGGCGCCCAGCGGGTGGGCCATGGCATGGACGTAACCTACCCCGGCGTTGTTAAAGGCCGCTCCCGCCAAGAACTGCGCTTCCATCATACCGGTTCGGGCGTTCATATCGTCGCCTTGGACAAAAGCCTGCCGCAGGTGGTGCCCGATAAGGGTAATGGCCTTTAAAGCTAGGGCATCGGAAAGGGGGCTGGCATTAGGTGAAACGTAGGCCTCTACGGCGTGGGCTAGAGCGTCCATGCCGGTGGCGGCAGTCATTTTGGGAGGCATGGTTACGGTGAGCTCTGGGTCGTCCAGGGCCAGGCGGGGCATAAGGTTGCGGTTGATGATCACCATTTTCTCTTTCGCCACCGGGTCGGTGATCACCACGAACTGGGTCGCCTCACTGCCCGTGCCTGCCGTGGTGGGAATGGCTACGAAGGGAAGACTGCGCGCCGCCCGGGGCACGGTTTTGACGGCCTCTAAGGGGTCGTCGGGGAAGGCCGCGCCTATGTAGGCGATGGTCTTACCGCAATCGAGGGCGCTACCGCCGCCGATGCTCACGACGCCATCGCAGCCGCCTTCTTTGAGAACCTTGATGCCGGAAGCCACGTTGCCGGTAGTCGGGTCAGGGTTGACTCCCGAGAAGACGAGGCTATCGACACCTGCGGTCTTGAGGTGGTCTTGGATGCGGGCGACCAGGCCCATTTCTACCAGGAACTTATCGCTTACCACCAACACCTTTCGACAGCCGAGGGCGGCTACCTCCCTGCCCACCGCGCTGCTTACGCCCGGGCCGAGAAGCACCACGGGCGGCAAAACGTATTCCGGCATTAATCTCCCTCCAACCAGCACCTAAGATTATTCTTTCGACGTATTTCGTGTCCCCTGGCTTTTGTCCTTGTTACCAATTTGTCATGGGCTGATGTATTTTTGTCGACCGAAAAAGACAGGTGCCCGTATGTAGGGGCGCCGGGAGCGGCGCCCGACGTGGTAGCTAGAATTGCCGCTTGGGCTGGGTTTTACCCTGAGGCGACATTTTATACGCGGGTTCCTGCCCCTCGACATAGTTGGTCCGCTGCTTCAGGCCCTGGACAATTTGATCGATCTGGCGGGCGTAGAGATCGAACTGTTGCTTGGCGCTTTGGTCCTGAGTATCTAGGGCGAAGCTTTTGAGGTTTCCTACGGCGCTTTCCAGAGTAGCGACAGTCTGGTGCAGCTTCTGACCGACGGTCATATAACACCCTCCCTAAGATTTTTTCGGACCGAGCTTATTTTGCCCGCCTCTTGGGGGAGATATAGCCGTGAATTTTACCTCAGGCGCATGAAACCAGTAGGAGCGGGTATGCTAAGAAAGGGGTGGGATGCATGCAAACGACCGGAAAACGCCTTTTAAAAGGCGACGATGGGGAGGACGCACGAACCGAAGGCATCTTTGAAGAAGAATTAGAGGACCGAAAAGCCCAAACGAAATATTGCCCCTGCGGCTCGGAACCTTTACGGTCGGGCGAGGAAAAGCGCCGGACAAAAAAACCCGGCTGGCGGGGTGATCCCCGTTAGCCGGGCTACCGTTTTTTAAACCGACCGGACTTCCTTAGCTTCCGGAACTTCTTCTTTTAGAGTTTGCTCGATCCCCTGCTTTAAGGTCATGAGGGCGAACGGGCAGCCACCACAGCTCCCGGTGAGCCTTACCTTAACTATTCCGGTGGCCTCCTCCACGGAAACGAGCTCCACATCACCGCCATCGGCCTGAAGGGCCGGGCGGATCTTGGCCAGGGCCTGCTCGACCTTTTCTTTCAATTCTTCCACCTCTTCTCCTTTTCTAGGGCGCCTTTACGCCCTGTATTCATTATACCACCCAAGCAGCCGAGAATACAATTAACCCTACGCTTCGCCTCCCTCATGGCCCCGGGGTAAAAAGTTGGTTGCCCTACCAGTAGCTCTGGGAGAACGGCCAGCGCGTACTTTCCCTGCCCCTTGCCTTCCCGTTGGTCGATGGTATAATAGGTTTAGTAGTTACCCCGTAAGGGTAGCTCTGCGTACAAAGGAATTTAAGTCCAAATGCAAGGGAGGGAGGGGTACTGTGGAGGGACAGCACGAGCATGTGGTTCATTACGAGCGGGACAAAGAAGGTATTTTGGAACGGTTACGCAAAGTGGAAGGCCAGGTTCGGGGCATCCAGAGGATGGTCGAAGAAGACCGTTACTGCGTCGATATTCTGACCCAGGTGGCGGCAGTACGGGCGGCGCTCGACAAGGTCGGCCTCATGCTCCTCGAGGGCCATACCCGCGGCTGTGTGGTGCGGGCCATCCGCGAGAACCACGGCGATGCCGCCATCCAGGAGCTCATGGAAGTGGTGCAGAAATTCATAAAGTAGCCAGCCGGCAGCGCGTGCTGCCTTTTTTTATGCCGCTTAGAAGGCCGGCCGGGTAAATCGTAACGAACTCAATTGCGTATTGACAACCCCGGTGGGCGGGCGTAAAATAGAGCCAGAAATACCCCACCCGGGTATAGTGGGGTAGAAAGGAGTGAAGAGGTGTGTTGCATGTTCGCATTAGCGGGATGAGCTGCGCCTCCTGCGCCCAGCGCATAGAGAAGGGTTTGAAGCAGGTGGAGGGGGTTAAAGATGCCCGCGTGAACTTCGCCACCGGTCAGGCCACCATCGAGCTGGAGCCCGGGGGTGCGGGGCTGGATAAAGTGATAAAGAAAGTTCGCGATTTAGGGTACGACGTGGTACTAGACCATGTGGAACTCGGCCTGGGCGGGATGAGCTGTGCCTCCTGCGCCCAGCGCATTGAAAAGAAGCTGGCTTCGCTACCCGGGGTGGTGCGGGCAGCGGTAAACTTTGCCACGGCTAAAGCCAGTATCGATTACGACGGAACGAGCGTTACCCCGCAGGACATGATCCGGGCGGTGACCGACCTCGGCTACCGCGCCTTCCTGGCCAGCGACGAAGCGGCCAGCGACCGGGAGCAGGCAGAGCGGGAAGCGGAGATTCGCCGCCAGAAGAAGCTTTTTATCTTTGCCGCGGTTCTTTCGCTGCCGCTTCTCCTCTACATGCTGGGCGAGCTGTTTCACTGGATGTGGCTTCCCGAGATCATCTTCAACCGTTACTTCCAGTTTGCCTTGGCGACGCCGGTGCAGTTTATCGCCGGCTGGCAGTTCTACCGCGACGCTTACCACACGCTAAAAAGTGGCGGGGCCAACATGTCGGTGCTCATTGCCCTCGGCACTACGGCTGCGTATGCCTATAGCACGGTGGTGACCTTCTTCGGGAAGGGGATAGGCCGCTCAGATGTCTACTTTGAAACTGGGGCCATTATCATCGCCCTCATCATCCTGGGCCGGCTTTTGGAAGCTATTGCCAAGGGTCGCACTTCTGAAGCCATCAAGAAACTGATGGGGCTGGCGCCGAAGACGGCCCGCGTGATACGTGACGGGCGGGAAGTCGACATCCCGGTGGCCGAAGTCCAGGTGGGCGACATCGTTGTCGTCCGCCCTGGCGAGAAGATCCCCGTAGACGGTACCATCATTGAAGGCGCTTCTGCCGTGGACGAGTCCATGCTTACCGGAGAAAGCCTTCCGGTGGACAAAGGCGTCGGCGATAAGGTAGTCGGTGCCACCCTCAACAAGCACGGCAGTTTCAAATTCCGGGCGGAAAAGGTGGGCCGGGACACGGTCCTGGCGCAGATCATCCGAGTGGTGGAGGAGGCGCAGGGTTCCAAGGCGCCCATCCAGCGCCTCGCGGACATCATCTCCGGTTACTTTGTGCCGGCGGTGGTCGTCATCGCCGTTATCACCTTCCTCCTTTGGTACTTCCTCCTTGACCCGGGTAATTTCGCCCGCGCCCTAATCAACTTTACCGCCGTTCTGGTCATTGCCTGCCCCTGCGCCCTGGGCCTGGCTACCCCTACGTCGATTATGGTCGGCACGGGTAAAGGGGCGGAAAACGGAATCCTCATTAAAGGCGGCGAATACCTGGAGAAGGCGCACAAGCTGCAGGCGGTAGTCCTTGACAAGACCGGGACCATCACCCGCGGGGAGCCCCGGCTCACCGACGTGGTGCCCCTGAATGGTTTCACCCGCGAGGAAGTACTTTTCCTGGCCGCCAGCGCCGAGCGCGCGTCAGAACACCCGCTGGGGGCGGCTGTCGTTGCCGGGGCGGAGGAAGAGGGCTTGACCCTGACGACACCCAGCGACTTTAAGGCCATCCCCGGTCACGGGGTCACCGCCCGCGTTGACGGCCGCGAAGTGCGAATCGGCAACCGCCGCCTGCTGAGTGAGAACGGGGTCGACTTTGCCCAGTTTGAGGAGGAACTCACTCGGCTGGAAAACGAAGGCAAAACGGCCATGCTGGTGGCGGTGGACGGAAGGCTCGCCGGGATGGTGGCCGTGGCCGATACGGTAAAGGAACATGCGGTAGAGGGTATCGCCGAGCTCAAACGCCTGGGCCTTAAGGTGTACATGCTTACCGGCGACAACCGGCGTACGGCGAACGCCATCGCGCGCCAGGTGGGGATTGAGGAAGTCTTGGCCGAGGTCCTCCCTGAGGACAAGGCCCGCAAAGTAGAAGAACTTAAACGGCAGGGCTTTACGGTTGGTATGGTGGGCGACGGTATCAACGATGCCCCGGCTCTGGCCGTGGCCGACGTGGGCTTTGCCATCGGCACCGGTACCGACGTGGCCATAGAGGCGGCCGACATTACGCTGATGCGCGGCGACCTGCGCGGCATTGCCGCCGCCATCCACCTAAGCCGGGCCACCATGCGCAACATCAAAGAAAACCTCTTCTGGGCCCTAGTGTACAACACCCTCGGTATTCCCGTAGCGGCGGCCGGGCTCCTTTCACCCGTTATTGCCGGAGCGGCCATGGCCTTCAGCTCTGTATCCGTAGTGACGAACGCCCTTCGCCTGAGGCGCTGGCGCTATAAGCCCCTAGCCGGCAAGACGGCCTAGAGGAAGAGGTGTGAAGCGCCGAGTTTTGCATGGATGAAGGGATGCGCTACGGGGAAAAGCTAACCCAGACAAAACACGAAGCGAGGGACCGTTCATGATGATGTGGCCTTACTGGTATGGCGGCGGCTGGGGTGTTTGGGGCTGGGTGCTGATGCTGCTTTATGCGGTCTTCTGGGTTGGGATCATCGTTTTGGCCGTATACCTCATAGCCCGGGCTTTGGGCCGCGCCGGCCTGGGAGCCGGCACCGGGCGGGCCGAGACGCCGCTGGAAATCCTGAAACGCCGCTACGCTGCCGGCGAGATATCCAGTGAGGATTACCAGCGGATGAAAGAGGAGCTAAATCGGGACTGAAACGCCGGGACCGTAAGGTCCCGGTTTTCTTACTTGTGGCGGCCGGCCGAGGGGAGTAGAATGGAAGAAAAAAGGGGAGGGATACGGCGCGGGATGGGCAGGAGGCGAGTGCTGCGCGTAAGTAGGCACAAATTTCCCAAGCTGGTACTCGACCCCGAAGTGGTGAAGGAGCTGTGCCTTAGGGCAGTAAGCCGGCTGCCGGCGGATGTGCGCCGGGCACTGGAGGCGGCGCGGGAACGTGAGGAAGACCCGGTGGCCAAAAGGACGCTTGGGCTTATCCTGGAAAACGCGCGCCTGGCCGCGGAACGCGGCCGACCCCTATGCCAGGACACGGGCGTGGCGGTAGTTTTTGTGGAGCTGGGGCAGGAAGTACGCCTGGTGGGCGATCTGGAGGCGGCCGTAAACGAAGGGGTCCGCCGCGCTTACGTAGGCGGGTACCTTCGCCGCTCGGTGGTGGCCGATCCTTTGCTGCGCGAGAACACTGGGGACAATACTCCGGCGGTCTTGCATGTGGAGCTCAGACCCGGAGATGAGGTAAAGATTACCGTAATGCCCAAAGGGATCGGCAGCGAGAACATGAGCCGTCTGGCCATGCTGAAGCCGGCCGACGGGCGGACGGGCGTCATCAACTTTGTGCTGGAGACCGTGGCCAGGGCCGGCCCCAACGCCTGCCCGCCGCTGGTGGTCGGCGTGGGAGTCGGCGGCACCATGGAGCGCGCCGCCTATTTGGCCAAGAAGGCCCTCCTGCGGCGGCTGGACGAACCCAATCCTAGACCACACCTGCGCGAGCTGGAGGAG
>Ga0247720_100107_pt1 | contig 40285 bp, 37 predicted proteins | sample MSEWel2015_12_15_FD_189078 | JGI IMG/M metagenome (GOLD analysis project Ga0247720, IMG submission 189078) | Subsurface sediment microbial communities from gas well in West Virginia, United States - MSEEL Well Study Marcellus 3H_2015_12_15 | ecosystem: Environmental > Terrestrial > Deep... | reverse complement strand
TGAGGATGAACCTTAGCCGGTCTTTTTGGCGTAAAAGAGAGAGAAATATACTGGAAATATTTAACATAGAAAATTAAGGTAAAATGTTATTATATGGTATTGTTAAAAAATTTACTCCTCATGGCTGCCCGAAAATACCAATTAAAGTACATTTGCTAAAAAATATGATATTATAGTAACTGAGACTATTATTATCGTAATTACTTTATCTCTCCTTGACAGTTCAATATTGTTTTCGGGATCCTTAATTATTTTAAAATTTTCAATAAAAATTGAGGCTACCCAACCCAACACAGGATTTAATGCGATCCCTGTTATCAGACAAACAGAAGCTATTTGAGCGGTTGGGATGGATTTTACGGTGTTTAACCCTATTTCTAAAAGCGGTATAAATACCCCGAAAATCAAAACCAGCCATAACAAAGGCGGAAAAACGGCAATATCTATAGGCACCCCTAAAATACCAAATACTACGCCAATGATTCCCAAAATCAATGCGCTTCCTCCTATAGGCCTCTTTACCACCCCAAGCGGTATCATAAAGCTTCTCCACACCGCTGCTATTTGCCCTCCACCTAGAATTGCTCCAATAATGTTCCGTATCGAAACCAATGTATAGGTGGAATTCATATCAAATACCGCTTTTTTGGCTTCTTCAGGGTAGTTTGTCTCCTGAATAGTCTTAACTGCCAGCGCATCAAGCGGCCACATGACTATTGCGAGCATGGCAAAGGGTAATGCTTTAATAATATTTCCCAAATTTATTCCCCACCCGATTCCCCATTTTTCATTCCACCATATGTTGGGATTCATTATTGGAAACGCCATCGAAGTTCTAAGCCCTGGATACAGGCCATACAACCCTGATACAAACAGAGCAACCAATGCACATGCTGGTATTATTAACCATCTCAGTTGGAATTTGCTTAACAGTATGTATAAAATTAAGCAAGCAAAAAGTAAAATCAGCAGTAATTCAGGAGCTCCGTTGCTATATGTCCAAGATTTTAAATTATCTAATGAACTGCTGATGCCAAGAATTCCAAACAACAGTATTATACCGCCCTTGGTACCCGGACCATTAATTTTTATTATCTGGCTGAAATATTTAAAGGCTGAAATGACAAGCCCCACCAATCCAACAAGAATGCTAAATGGTAAAGGATGCACTCCTGAAGCTACCATTACCGGCACTACCGGTATAAGGGGAGCAAGGGTACCAGGAGGCCCGGCATAGGGATTAAAAAAAGCACAAAATATAATCGTAAAAATGCTTGCAATAACTATCTCCAGTCTGACATTTTCAACAACAAAAGAAGGATCGTTTATGCCGAATCCCTCGGCCCATGCCACAGCAAATGCAGCCACCAGCGCAACTTTACCTATTGCGCCGGATAATGCAGGAACTATATCTTCGACTCTTAAATTGTAATCCTTAAAGGGAATATTTATACGCCATCTCTTAGGACTATATGATATTAAATCTCTATTCAACAATTCCTGACGCGTTAAGTCTTTTCCCAAAGCTAAACCTCCTTATTCATTTTCATTATGAACGTTTAGTTCCTGAATTATTGTTTTGTCTACTCTTTCATTATATAAAGCTAATTTTCTTTTTATTGCCGCGTCCTCAATGCTTAATATCCTGGCAGCAAGCAATCCTGCATTCTCTGCACCGTTGATAGATACTGTTGCCACAGGTACTCCTGCCGGCATTTGTACTATAGATAACAGTGAATCTATGCCATCTAAATTCTGTGATTTAATCGGAACTCCAATTACCGGAATATGGGTCAAAGAAGCAACCATACCCGGCAAATGTGCAGAACCACCGGCACCTGCAATTATAACTTTAATTCCTCTTTCTTCAGCTGTTTTAGCATAATTATACATGGCATCTGGGGTTCTGTGAGCCGATACAATATTTATTTCATAATCAATCCCTAACTCCTCAAGTATTTTAGCAGCTTCCTTCATAATGGGAAGATCCGAACGGCTTCCCATTATTATTCCGACTTTACCGGATGAACGGTCTATCTTATCTTCGCGATTCATTACATTTTCCTCCCCTTTTACACTTTTATAAAGGTTTAATCTTTATATTTTCAAGTACTTGCAATGCCTTTTCCTCAGCTTTTTTCACACAATCATCCAAAACAGTGATATGACCAAGTTTTCTCATATTAGCTGTTGAAGATTTCCCGTATAAGTGAAGATATACCTTCTCTTTCGCCAGCACGTTCTCGATTCCCTCAAAGGTATATCTGCCGCAAACTGTATCATTCCCAAGTATATTAACCATCACGCAAGGAGAAAGCAGTTCTGTAGAACCAAGAGGCATTCCAGTAATTATCCTTATTAACTGTTCGAATTGCGAAGTCACACAGGCTTCTATTGTGTAGTGCCCGGAATTGTGAGGTCTTGGAGCAATTTCATTTATATAAATATCCCCTCTTGTATCAAGAAACATCTCTATACAAAATACACCAACGTCATTTAAAGTTTTCAATATCTTTTGTGCTATGCTTTTTATCTTAACTTCAAGAACATCATCTATATATGCGGGTACTTTTGTTATTCTCAGTATATTATCTTTATGAATATTTTCAACAACAGGATAATATTTTATTTCTCCGCTAAAATCCCTGGCAATTATTATGGATAATTCTTTTGTAAATTCGATATATTTCTCCAACATCAAATCATTTTTTTTAAGTGCATTATATGCTGCTTCAACATCTGATTTTTCCCTTATAACAAAATTACCCTTGCCGTCATATCCGCCCGAACAGGTTTTTAACATTACCGGCAAACCAAAATCTTCCAGTTTTTGCATTAAATCCTCTCGGTTTTTAACTCTGTAAAAAGCCGGTACCGGTAACCCTGCATTTGATAACAACGTCTTTTGCCTGTATTTATCTTGAATATTTCTTAACGTAGTAGCGGAGGGATACACGGCATATCCCTCCGACTCTATTTCGCATAACATGTCGGCATCTATATGTTCAAACTCATAAGTGACAACATCGGTCAATTCTGCTAGTCTCCGTATTGCTTGTCGGTCTGAAAATGAAGCGGCAATTTGTTTATCCGCAACTTGTCCGGCAGGCGAACCGACATTGGGATCCAATATCACCACAAAATACCCCATCCTCTTAGCTGCCATTGTAAGCATTCTTCCCAGTTGTCCGCCACCTATAATTCCTATTCTGGCCGGAGGCTGCAGTACTCTTTTGTTATTCATAACATCACCTTTTTTAACAAAATCTTTTTCACCCTCTTCATTCAAATATTGAATTTATAAGTTTTTGTCTATATTCTCATGGGAATTAACTCTAAATAATCTTTGAGTGTCCCGTTGCTCATGCAACAGTCAATAATTTTCTTGCCCAATGGATCAAGTTCAGGAGTTACAAATTTAGCAAGCTCTCTCTTGAAGAAATCATTTAATATTTTTGCCCCGGCATCGTAGCCTTCATTCCCCACCTCAGGCTGATGATTAACTTCTAAAAGTCCTTTGGGGATATACTTCCCTTCTACTTTAACAGCTTTTAACGAATATCCTAAAAGTGCACACCTGGATTCAACTAACTGTTCCGGCTTGAACCTTGCACTACCACGTCGTGCTAGATACTCCCTTGTAATCCATTGTGGCATAAATCCAACCTTGTAAACACCTATATGCTGATTGGGAACAAGTATATATCGCGTATTAGGCGTCTCGACAATCTGCCGTAACAGGAGATTGGCATGGTTAACCATTTTCCCGGTTGCAAACGGCCAGTAAGAACCCACACCTTCACTGCTCATTCCAACAGTATCAGTGATGCTTGGGTTATCGTGTCCCCGCGGCGCTACCAACCTCCACAACCATGCAAGAGCTGGAGGTAAAATGTGGAATAATCCGATAATTCCATATGTTGGCTTTTCTTTTGTACATGCTGGAGTCCTTATGCCGAAGCTTCTTATATCTACCTCTACAGGGTCGTTAATTACTCCAGGGACAAACCGCCTAGGCATTATTACTCTAGGATTAGGGCAAGGCTTTCCTGGCGCATCCATAGTATGTTCCCAGATCAAGCACGTCGCTCCGGGCACACCGTCAAGATTTAAGAATATTAGGGGCTCGGGCGGATGAATAGTAATTTTCTCATAAAGAGGGTCAGTACCGTACCTTGTAATGTGGTTTATGCGCAAAAACCACCCTTGCTCAGCATCTTTAACGATGAGCTTTTTATTCCCATCTTGGAAAGATGGGTGGCATAATGCCATATCATCGGTAACGGGCTGAAGTTCACACTCATCTTTTAATTCAATGAATAGTTTTTCCCCTGTCTTTAAATTTTCTCCAAGCACTATGCTTCCATCCGGTTCCCTGTGTAACCTCTCAATCATTTCGCTTTTCCCGCCACCGCTGGCACCTTCGTGCATAATGGTTATAATATTATCATAAGGCGTCACAGCTCTCACCGTTGAAGCATGAAGGGTTACCCAGCCCTCCTGCTCACCAATGTTCAGCAACACACCGTATATCCCTTTTTTGGCACTGGGCCCAGGATAAAGGTTATACGAAAAGAGTTCATGCACATCCTTTAACCTGTTATGGACAACTACCTGTTTACCCCCAAAATGCGTATGCCTAAATGGAGGTGCTAAATATATGATAGCTCTGGGTTTAAATTGGTCTGGGATCCTATGTTTGGGAATGAACCCTTGTAAATCTGCAAGCCCTGCAGCGAAAAAGCCTGCATTTGCAGGTGCAATAAGAAGGGCAGGGTACCCAAAATCCTCTCCTCCTGCCATAAATGGCATAACTATAAGATTTTGACTTTTCAACCAGTCAAAAGTCATTTGTCTTAAAGCCGAAAAGTCTTCTCCATATCTATCGCGGTATCTTGGCTTGTCAGTCTCTCCATCATCAGCCACCACCATACAATCCGGATCTCTTCTCCTCATGTACACATCGGTATAGTTTACCGCAGCACCATTTTTACATCGTACCACAGTGGCCTCAACAACTCTGCCTTTACCCGGTATATCATAAGCTACTTCAAAAACACTATTTTCTTGTTTGCCCAATGCAAGCTCTATTAATTCACTTCTGCTGTCTGGTATTATTACTTCCTTATCGCTTAGTACATATTTTAACTCCTCATTTAATATGAATTTAGCCAGTAACTCCTTCTCCATTTAACCCACTCCTTTACTTTTGTATATATTTGTATATAAGTCTCTTAATATACCATTTAAATCATAAACTTATCCTAACTCCTTATCCATAAACGGCATTCTAACTACTGCTTATGGAATCTCTTCTCTAAGTCTTCATCAACTGTTATGATAATTATCTTTTCGCCAGTTTTTGTGCTCACATCAGAATGAGTGCTTATTATATTCACATCGATTACTTCCTTAATTAAGCTTTCTAGATACTCTCGGGCGTTTTCAAATAACGTACTTCTTACTCTTTTAATTAATTCTACCCCGTGATTGCTTTCTGCCAACTTTTGCTCTGACTTGCTTAAAAAACCTATCAAGCGTATTATTATCAGGTCTTCAACAATTATAGTCTTTATCTGCTTGGGACCTCGCCCCATAAACTCCCTTTCAAACTTGGTCACTGCTTCGCTTATCTTTGCTTCTATCTGACCTTTCGTCATTTAACATACCTCTCTTTCTTCCCCTCCTTATACTTGCTTTACATGCTCTAATCATTCCAATGCTTACATGCTTTTTAATTGAACAGAATAATTAAAAACTAAAAATTGTAAAATTTAACAAACATTTAACATTTTATAGTCCACTCCCAACGCATCAAATACTCTTTTTGTAGTAACCTCAATCAATTTGTGGCTTTCGATGTTTACTATTTTTACTTTATTTTTGTAATATTCCAGTATAGGTTCACTTTGAGAGTGATATACCTGTAATCTTTTTATAATTGTTTCTTCTTTGTCGTCTTCTCTCTGGATTAACTTAGTATTACAATTATCACAAACTCCATCATTTTTCGGCGGCTTATCTTCAATATGATAGACAGCATTGCACCGTGGGCAAATGCGTCTTCCCGACAACCTGCTTATTATGTTTCTGTCATCTAAAGTAATATTGATGACCATATCCAGCTGTATATTCAGGTCTTTTAAAATTTTATCTAGAAATGTAGCCTGTTGTATTGTTCTCGGAAAGCCATCCAGCACAAATCCATTCTGGCAGTCTTCCTGTTTTAGCCTATCTGCTACCATTCCCACTGTTATCTCATCAGGTACCAACATACCCTTTTCAATGTATTGTTTCGCTTTCATCCCCAAATCCGTATTATTAGAAATATGATATCTAAACATATCGCCAGTCGATATATGGGGAATTGAAAGAGCTTTGGAAATCAACGTAGCTTGAGTGCCCTTCCCAACACCAGGTGCTCCAAGTAATATCAGCCTCATAATCCTCCTCCTTCAAAACCTTTTCTGCTTTATCGCCCGCTATCTCATTCTTTCTCAGTTTGGTCCTTTCCGTAGTTTTCAAGCATCTCGTAGACTTTGCAGTAAGTTTCTACTATGAGATTATACAAGTACTGGTTTTTCCTTATATGAAACATATTGCTTTTATAATCAGTAAAATTATTGCTTTCAACCAAAAGCAAATTGGTTTTCTTTAAACAATAATTGTAAAACTCTCCGATAAAACTCATGAACTTGATTCTGAATGCTTGGTCATTTAACAAAGCAGCATGATATTCACATTTTCCTGCTATCAAATCCACGAGCAGATGAGGTACACGCCATATATCAATATATCCTTCATCATTAAAATACACATTTAGAAACTCGTAATACTCTGGTTTTTCTTTGATGATAGCGTTACTAAACCTCTCGAGAAGGATAAAAAAGCTTCTACTATTAAAAAGTTCAGAGGCATTTTGGCAGTATTCTTTGTCATTAATGTCAATTCTAGTAGATAAACAAACCCTTTTATTTAACATAGTCAACTCATCCTCCCTGAATAAAATTAAGTTTTTCTGCTATGATTGATTAAAATTAAACGATAATAAAATTACTCAAAAATTAGCAAAAAAAACAAAAAAGCCAATATTTAATGATTTATACAAATCACTAAATATTGGCTTACGTCCCGACTGGTTTATAACCCTTCGGACCGTCTTCCAATTACACACTCATAATGAACTACCCCTTCCTTACAGAAGGAGCTTCTGCGACCTTTCTCACAGTCCATACCCGACGGGAAAGGCAACAGACTGCGGCCCCACTTTACGCAGACCTCCGTCCCAGAGGCGGCCCGCCTAAGTATATTCCGCCTTTCATCTCCTCCCTTACAGAAGGGGACTTCCCGGCTAAGAAGTTAAAACTCAACAATCAATTTAAATTGTAACACAGAATATAATTTAATGCAATACACAATTCAATTTCTTTGACCATTGCTATTTATCAAATTTCTGTTCTAAGTTCTCGCCTACTGTTAATACAATGATCTTTTCGCCCGTTTTTGTACTCACATCAGAATGAACGCTTATTATATTCACATCAATTACTCCCCTAATTAAATCTTCCAGGTATTCCCTTGCATTCTCAAATAGATTACTCCTTACCCTCTTTATCAGTTCCACTCCTTGATTGGTTTCTGTCAGCTTTTGCTCCGACTTACTTAAAAACCCTATTAATCTTATTATTATCAGGTCTTCAACAATTATAGTCTTTATCTGTTTTGGGCCTCGCCCCATAAACTCCCTTTCAAACTTAGTTACTGCCTCACTTATTTTTGCTTCAACCTGGCCTTTGGTCATTTAATATACCTCTCTTCACCGCCCATCTATACTTTAAATGCCTCAGCCATTTCAATGTTAACATGCTTCTCTGTTTGTGTCAAGTAGAACAAATGCAAGTTAACCCTATTTTAAGCTTAATGCCACCTTAATTTGAAAAACGACCTTATTTAATTTGAAGATATTCACTAATTATTGGTAATTTCCGTCTAAATTAATCTGAGAATATTTTCTGTTTTAATTTGAGAATTGACAACAATGCTTCATCCTGTCAGCAAAAGAAGAAATATTTCCGATATTGTATCGGAGGATAAACGATGATCGTATATCTTGATACAAGCGCTTTGGTCAAACTGTATATCAACAAAGAAGGAACTTCTCTGGTCCGGGAGGCCGTGCAGGACTCTTTAAGTTGCCACTTCTGAAGTTGCCTATGCTGAAGCGCATTCCGCCTTTGTACGTGCCTGCCGCGAAACACTTATTGATATCGGTACACATGATAAAATTGTTGTTACCTTGAAGCAAGATTGGAAAAACTACTTTAAAATCGAGATTACCAACGAACTGATAGACCTGGCCGGAGAACTGACTTATACTCATTCCATGCGAGGATTTGACGCCATCCATCTTTCCTCTGCCCTAACTTTAAGCCATATGGCAAATGGTAAAATTACCGCAATCTGTTTTGATGTAAAATTATGGGAGGCCTTTAAAAAGTATTCCCGTTTTAATGTGCTACCGGAGAACTGTATAGCAAACAAAAAATAGTCTTTATCTGTCGGAGTTAACGAATATAAGGCAGTCTGTACTAGACTGCCTTATATTTTTTATAATCCTTATAATTCCTATACGCTGCGCACACCTCGTTGTCCATCAAAACCAGTACGGCCGCCTCTCCTGCCCCATCCCTTTCGGTTATGGCAATGGATTCGGTTCTCACCCTGCTCACCGTGCCATCCTTCTGCTGCAGTATGATTTCATAGGGCTCTTTTACGTAGAAGGCAGCAACCAGATGGCTGCCGTTGGATTTATTCTTGGCAAACCGAATGGTCTTAAAGCCGACACCGCCCCGTCCCTGTGGCTGGTAATCCACCAGAAGGGTTCGCTTGACGAACCCCCTGTCGGTGACCACCACAATTTCTCCTTCGTCATCCACCTCACAGGCAAAGATCACTGCATCGTCTTCTTTAAGCCTTATGGCCTTAACCCCCTTGGCAGTCCTTCCTACACTTGGCACTTCGCTGCCGTGAAAACGGATGCTCATCCCCTGACTGGTAATGAGCATGATGTCTTTATCCCCGCGGGTCAGTTCGACTGCTACCACCCTGTCGCCTTCATTGAGCCCACAAGCCTGTATGCGAGTCTTTTTGGCATCGTACTCGACAAGCGGCGTCCTCTTTACCATGCCGGCAGCCGTGTAAAACTGGAGATACTCACCCTCTGCAAACTCTTTTACAGAAAGCACCGCCACCGGCCTTTCCCCGCCCTCAAGGGAACTTATCAGCGTATGCAGCAGCACGCCCCTGTCACGCCACTTCCCTTCAGGTATGGCGCTGCAGGATAAGGTATAACAGTTGCCCGCATCGGTAAATATGAGCACTTTGTGGTCGGTGGCCGATTCAACTACGAACTCCACATAATCCCCGTCACCGGTTTCGACGCTTTCGACGTCCCGGCTGGAGCGACTGTACGACTTGGCCGGAATCCTCTTTATATACTGGTTATGAGAAAGGGTAATAACGGCATCCTCCACGTGTATCAAATCCTCGGCGTTTATCTCGGCTTCTTTGATATCCTCAATTATCTCCGTCCTGCGGGGATCCGCATACTTTTCCTTTATCTCAAGCAATTCTTTCTTTATGACCTTTATCAAAGCCTTCTCCGAGGACAATATCTGTTCAAGCTTCCGTATCTGCTTGGTTAAATCATCATACTCCTTCTTGAGGTTTGATATTTCAAGGCCGGTAAGCTTTTGAAGCCTCATGTCAAGTATGGCCTGAGCCTGAACATCGGTCAAGTTGAACCTGTCCATCAACCTTTGCTTGGCTTTTCCGGGATTCTCAGATGCTCGGATAATAGCTATCACCTCATCGATGTTCTGTATGGCCACCATCAACCCTTCCAGAATATGCTGCCGTGCCTTGGCCTTGTCCAATTCGTACCTGGTGCGGCGTGTCACCACATCCTTTTGATGGCGAATGTAGTAATCTATAATTGCTTTAAGCCCCAGCTGCTGCGGCTTACCGTCGGCTATCACCACCATGTTGACCCCAAACGTCACCTGCAGGTCGGAGTATTTATAGAGATAATTGAGCACCTTCTCGGGGTCGGCATCCTTTTTAAGCTCAATGACGGCGCGTATGCCCTGCCTGTCCGATTCATCGCGAATGTCAGCAATTCCGGTGAGCACGCCCTTTTTTTCCTCGCTCAAATTCAAAATCTTCTCCAGCAGCGCCGCCTTGTTAACCTGATAAGGCAGCTCCTTTATCACCAGCAGCTTCTTTCCGCCCGGAGCATTTTCCACCTCTACCTTAGCCCTCAGGAAAAACTTGCCGTGCCCGGTCTCATATGCCTTTTTTATCTCATCCTGACCTATTATAATCCCACCGGTGGGGAAATCCGGTCCCGGCATGATTTTGAGCAGCTCATCAAGCGAAATATCGGGGTTTTCCATCTGAGCTATTACCGCGTCTATTGCCTCACCCAGATTATGAGGAGGAATATTGGTCGCCATGCCCACGGCTATACCCGAAGCCCCGTTGACCAGCACATTGGGGAATCTCCCCGGCAGCATGTCGGGCTCCTTCAGGGTATCATCAAAGTTCAAGCTGAACTTGACGGTGTCCTTATCGATGTCCCTCAGCATCTCCATTGCCAGAGGCGTGAGGCGCGCCTCGGTATATCGCATGGCGGCAGCCGTATCCCCATCGATGGAGCCAAAGTTGCCGTGCCCGTCCACCAGCAATGCCCTCATGTTGAAATCCTGCGCCATCCTCACCATTGCCTCATAAACCGATGCATCACCGTGAGGGTGGTATTTACCCAGGGTATCGCCCACGATTCTGGCCGACTTACGGTGTGGCTTATCAGGTGTGAGGCCCAACTCGTACATGGTATAAAGTATCCTCCGCTGCACCGGCTTAAGCCCATCCTCCACCCTGGGCAGCGCCCGTTCCATAATGACATACTCGGCATACGGGATGATGGACTCATGCATGACCTCTTCCAGGGGTTTTTGAATCACGTTGTCCTGATTCTGCACAAACTCGTTATCCATCCTTTTCGATGCCATACCTCAACTACACTCCCATCTCTTGCAAAACGTCTACTTTATTGAAATTGGCATAAGCGCTTATATATTCCTTTCGCGGCTGAACCTTATCACCCATCAAAATGGTGACCAGCCTGTCGGCCTCGGCCGCATCCTCCACCGTCACCTGTATTATCTTCCTCTTTTGAGGATTCATTGTGGTCTCCCACAGCTGCTCTGGGTTCATCTCTCCCAAGCCCTTATAGCGCTGTATGGTATATCTCTTCCCCATGCCCTTTACGACTCTCTTGAGCTCCTCATCGTTATACACGTATTCCTCTCTCTTTCCATCGGTAACCCTGTACAAGGGCGGCAGGCCGATATACAGATGGCCGTTGGTTATAAGCTCTTTCATGTAGCGGAAAAAGAATGTAAGCAAAATGGCCCGTATGTGTGCCCCGTCCTGGTCGGCATCGGATAGTATTATCACCTTGTGGTATTTCAGGTTGGCTATATTGAAATCCTCACCAATGCCTGTCCCCAGTGCAGAGATGATGGTGGCAAACTCCTCATTGCTCAGCACCTGATCCAGCCTCTTCTTCTCGGCGTTAAGCGGCTTGCCACGCAGGGGAAGTATAGCCTGAAACCTCCTGTCCCTTCCCTGCTTGGCCGAGCCTCCGGCCGATTCGCCCTCCACGATAAACAGCTCGTTTAATCTGGGGTCCCTGCCGGTACAGCTGGCCAGCTTGCCAACCAGGGGCGCTCCTTCCAGATTACTCTTCTTTCGCTCAATTTCACGGGCCTTCCTGGCCGCTTCCCTGACCTTGGCCGCTTTTATGGCCTTTTCTATGATCAGCTTCGCCGTCTCGCCGTTGGCCGGCTGTTCAAGGTATTGGCCCAGCTGCTCGGAGACGATGGCCTCCATGGCCGCCCTTGCCTCGGTGTTGCCCAGCTTGGTCTTGGTCTGCCCTTCAAACTGTACGTTGTTCATCTTGAGGGAGATAACCGCGGTAATGCCTTCACGGAAGTCCTCCCCCGAAAGATTGGGGTCCTTATCCTTTAAATAATTGTACTTCCTGGCATAGTCGTTCAACACCTTGGTGAGGGCCGACTTAAAGCCCGTTTCATGTGTACCCCCCTCGGTAGTAGGAATGTTGTTCACGTACGAGAAAATGCTCTCGGTGTAAGAGTCGGTATACTGAATGGCAATCTGAACGAATATGCCTTCCTTCTCACCTTCTATATATATGACATCGCTGTGGAGCACGTTTTTGTCCTCGTTGAGATACTTTACAAAATCGACGATACCGCCATTATAACAAAAAGAGCGCCTGCTGCTAGCATCCTTTACCCGTTCATCGCAAAACTCTATGGTCACTCCGCCATTCAAATAGGCCAGTTCCTTAAGCCGCCTTGAAACGATATCGGCATTCATGCGCACGTCGTCAAATATGCGATCATCCGGCAAAAACCGTACCTTTGTGCCCGTGCCGGTAGCGCCGCCTACAACCTCCAGGGGGGTAACGGGCTTGCCTGCAACAACTTTCTTAAGCTGCGGATCGTATACGCTCTCAAACCTCTGCCGGTAAAGCTTTCCGTCCCTCTTTACCTCCACTTCCAGCCATCGCGACAATGCGTTCACCACCGATGCGCCTACGCCGTGCAAGCCGCCTGAAAACCTGTAATTTTCGTTGTTAAACTTTCCACCGGCATGGAGGTGGGTAAACACCACCTGCACCCCCGGTATCCCCAGGGCCGGATGTATGTCCACCGGTATTCCTCTGCCGTCATCCTCCACCGTTACGCTGTTATCCTCGTGGATGATAACTGAAATCCTGGATGCAAAGCCATTGGCCGCTTCGTCGATTGCATTGTCCACAATCTCCCAAAGGAGATGATGAAGACCCCGCTGGCCGGTTGAACCGATATACATTCCCGGCCGCATGCGAACGGCATCAAGGCCTTCCAGTACCTGTATGCTGCTGACTCCGTAAGTCTGTCCCATTACAAACCTCCTACTTCAGAACATATGTTCTGTTTTGAATACTATTATATCATCCTTTTGTTTTTATTGCAAAACGATATTGGCATGTAGCTTAAAACGCCCTTACAATACTTGGTGAGCGTTAAACGCTCCTTGAGCTTCTCTCTTCTCCAGCGTTTACTTTAATTTGAGCGTCTTTGACGTCATCCCACGACATAGGACAATACCTTGCCTATGCTGTCGTGTATAACGATGTTGGCCTTATAATCATAAGGCGTTGACGTTTTGTTGATGAGTATCAGCTTGTCTCCTTTATAATAATCCACCAGCCCGGCAGCGGGATATACCACGAGGGAAGTGCCTCCCACTATCAGCACATCTGCATTGGAAACGTAGTGTATGGACCTATACAATACATCCACGTCCAGGCTTTCCTCGTAGAGGACCACGTCCGGCCTGACCATCCCACCGCACTTCTCGCATTTTGGAACCAGTTCCTTGCTATCCATCACATAATCCAGGTCGTAATGCTGTCCGCATTTCATGCAATAATTCCTGTGGATGGAGCCGTGAAGTTCCAGCACGTTTTTGCTTCCCGCTGCTTGATGCAGCCCATCTATATTCTGGGTTATGACCGCTTTGAGCTTTCCCTGCTCTTCAAGCTTTGCCAGAGCGATGTGTGCCGCGTTGGGCTTCGCATCCCTGTATACCATCTTGCTTTTATAAAACTCATAGAACTCCTCGGGGTGCTTGATAAAGAAGCTGTGGCTCAGCATCACCTCTGGCGGATATGATGTCTTTTGGCTGGCGCTGTACAGGCCCGATGCACTCCTGAAGTCGGGTATGTTGCTCTCGGTAGAGACCCCCGCTCCGCCAAAGAAGACTATATTATCGCTGCCCTCAACAATTTTTTTGAACTCGTCCAACTTTTTAAGTTCATCCACGGCACCTCACCCTTTCTAAAAGTGGAAAATTTAAGACCTCTTAACATATGTATTATAGCACCCTGCTGCACATTTTACCATAAACGCCATTAAATCCTTGGAACACAACAAAAAAGGGATTTTCATCAAAGAAAACCCCTTTTTGCCACCCTCATCACCATCCTATTTCTCCAGGTACAGTATGCCTACCGTGCCGGGACCACAATGGCTTGATATAACCGCTCCTGCGGAGGTTATACACACTTCTTTTGGGTTCAGCTCGCTTTTCAGCTTTTCAGCAAGGTATTCTGCTCCCTCCTGGTAATCAGAATGGGTCACAAATATCCTCTCCAGATCAACGTTTTTCCCATCTCCTACGTGACTAGCATAGAATAAGTCCAGCACTTTCTTGTCCTTACCCCTGAACTTCTCTCCCACTATCATTCCACCGTCCTTGACTATGATTTGTGGCTTAATCTTCAGCACGGTACCCGCGATCAGCTGAAGCGACGTGCACCGTCCTCCCATGTGAAGGTACTTAAGGGTGCTTATTACAAAACTGGTGCGCACTTTGGGTACCAACGCATTTACCCTTTCTACAATCTCCTGTGCTCCCATACCCTGCATGGCCAGCTCCGCCGCTTTTACCGCCAGCAACCCTATCCCGGTAGACAGGTTCTGCGAATCCACCACGTGCACCCTGCCCGGCTCGAATTCATCGGCCGCAATCAGGGCATTTTGAACGGTAGCCGACAGCTTGGACGAAACACCCACAAAAATGACGTCATAACCCCGGTCTACCCACGGCTTAAAGGCGGTAACAAAATCTTCCACCGGCGCTGCAGCCGTTTTTGGCAAAGTCTGAAATTCGTCCACCATTTTATAAAGCTGAGCAGTGGTTATATCCACTCCGTCTCGATAGCTCTTATCGCCCATGGTCACGTAAAGGGGGAGCACAGAGATATTTAGAGCCTCAAGCTGCTGATGAGAAAGGTCAGCCGTGCTGTCAGTAAACACCTTAACCTTCTTATCCACCTAATAACCTCCTTTACTTCGATTGTGCCAAAAATAAAAAATTGATATTCTTCGTTGATAATATATTCTACATAATTGCAAAAAATCCTTTAAAAAGATAAAAGGACCTTTAGTCTTAAATCAAGGTCCTTTTACCGTCTGAGGTGCCCGTATCTTCTTTGCTCATTGTAATTTCCGCTCTATAGCATCTTTTATTTCCTCAGGAGTCATTCCACTGGCCTCTATAAACGGAACATTGACTCTGGTATTTTGTATGCCCATAACATTATCATCAAGCCCAGTAAATACCACCGCATCAAAACCATCGAAAAAATCGCCGTGGTTTTTCTGGCTAGTATCAAATTCGAACACGCGATAACCTGCATTTTTTAAATAAGCCGCCACATGGCTTAGGCCTTTCTGTACCGCTATATTTTTCATGATCACGCAACCTCCTTTGACACTTATTATTTGTCAAAGGCTTTATCTATATACAACATCGCTAAACCACTTTTCTCTACACAAAAATATACATCATGCCATGCTGCTCATGTCTTGAATCACTACGTTTTGCACCCATTTACCTTTCTTCAATCTCGAATAGTACAGGACACCCCTTACCAGCCAATCGGTAAACATGCCAATCCACACTCCTGCCACCCCCATTTTCAGGGGAACGCCAAGGATATATCCCAGAACAATCCTAAAAGCCCACATACCCAAAAATGATGTTGCCATGGTGTATCTGGTATCCCCTGCCCCTTTCAATCCGGCGGGTAGCACAAAAGCAATGGGCCACAGGGGCGGTGTGGCTATTGATGTCAGGCGAATGAGGTGCGCAGATAAGGCTATAACATCCGCACTTCTGCTGTACAGCCTGGCCAAAGGAACGGCCAAGGGGTAGGTAATCATGCACAGTATCAGCATGCAAAACGACGCCAGTTTGGTCAAATACATCATGGTATCACTGGCTTCTTCCTTTTCACCTCTGCCCATGTATTGACCCACAAGGGTTGTGGCAGCAACACCCAGAGCATTTCCTGGAACGTTGACCATAGAAAACACAGAACTAGCGATATAGTTGGCAGCAATAGAGGCTGTGCCCATGCCTACAATGAACACCTGTGTGATGAGCTTCCCGCCGTTGAACAGCAAAGATTCAACGCTTGCAGGGATGCCCACATTAAATATGGCTTTTTGCATCGGTAGATTAAATTTAAACGAGCGCAAATCAGTAAGCCTTATGGCTTTAGAGCCTTTCACCAGAACATGGATTATCATAAAAGTGCCTACCGCTCGTGCTACCGCAAGGCCGATAGCGGCTCCCTTAACCCCCAGCGCAGGAATGGATACAGAAAAGTGTATATTGCTTATATTGAGCCCGTAAATCAATACATACCCCAAGCAGATATTGATAGCGTTCATCAGTATAGTAACCTTCATGGGCGTTCTGGTATCTCCAGCACCCCTTAATACGCCACAGGCGATAGAAGTGAGGGCTATAAACGGGTAAGTGAGGAGTGTTATGCCAAAATACACGTTGACATTTTCCATGACGGCAGGTTCAGCTGCTCCATAGAGCACCAATATAATGTAGCGGCGCAGTATCCAGGTTACAAGCGTGATAAAAAGCGACAGGATCAGTCCCGAAAACATGGCCTGCTTTGTGGCATCGTTTGCCTCTTCGCGGTTGCCGTGGCCTACGTAATGTGCCACCACCACCGTGCCTCCCAGCGACAGAGCGACAAAAAAGGCTACGAAGATGTTATTTATGGAATCCACCATACCCACCGCTGAGACAGCTTGACTCCCTACCTGGCCTACCATCATCGCATTTATCATTCCCATAGACATGGTAAACACCTGCTCGGTTACCACCGGCAGGGTAAGGCTCAAAACATCGCGGCGTACAAGCGCTCCTATGCGCTGTTTAAAATGCATATAAATCATCTCTATTCCAGGTAATTTTGCCTTCTGTGCCAAGATTAATATTATCTCTTTCTAACAGACTTACATTGCGCCATTTCGGCTTTTCATACAAATCTTCTTTTCTAACTATTTCTTCTATATTTGTCAGAAGGCCGGAAACAGAAGTTTGCCTATCTATAGCTATATGCTTTACTTTTCGTAATAAATCTTTAGGCAGCAATAAAGTTATATTCTGCATCTTCTTCACAGTACCACCTCCACGTAATTAAGTGGATCACATTTTTACGTGTATATCAACAAAAAAGCAGCATATAAAAGCAAAGCCCCGCCATACGGCGGGATTTCTGCACATGTGAGCAAGTCTGTAAGCCGAGTTCTGTCGAGGGCGATCATCTATCTAGGCCTACTGTTGCCAGATAGGCTCAAGCGACCTTACCCGGGACGTGGCGGGCCACCACATAATGTCCCCTATTCGGTCTTACTCCAGGTGGGGTTTACAGAGCCAATCCAGTCGCCTGGATTGCTGGTGAGCTCTTACCTCACCTTTCCACCCTTACCCAGCATTTGACTACAAAGCCAAATGCCAGGCGGTCTATTTCTGTTGCACTTTCCTTGGAGTCGCCTCCACTGGGTGTTACCCAGCACCCTGCCCTGTGGAGCTCGGACTTTCCTCAGCTGCACTTTTATAACGTGCAGCCGCGATCGCCCGACTTACTCACATGCTCTATTCCATTTGCGCAATATATAATAGCACGGATCAAGCGCTTTGTCAAATTATCAAATAGCGCTTTTGGCGTCAGCATCTGTCTTATTGGCCCAATACAGTATGCGTCCACAGTTTTCACACTCTATAATGTCATCTCCCTTTTTTAGCCTTTCAATGACCAGCGCCGCCAAACTCATATTACAGCCACCACAGCAGCTTTGCTCCACCATGACTATAGCAGTACCTCGGCTCTTCTTAAGCCTGTTATACCTTTTTATCAGTTCAGGATCAAGCTTGTTTCTCAGCTCGCTTCTCTGTTCTTTGACTTCCTGATACTCCTTTTGAATCTTTGCAACCTCGCTGTCGTACTCTGCTTTGGTGTCGGAATACTCTTTTTTTGCTTTTACCATACGAACACGTATCTCTTCAAGCTTGCCCGAAAGGGCTTGGATATCCTTGAGCAGGCCCTTTATCTCTTCCTCTTTCTTGGCCAGCTTTTCTTTCAGCTCCACTGCAGCCTTTTGCATTTCCTCCAGCTGCTTGACGCTTCGAACCTGACCCCCTTCCACCTTATCAAGGTCCGATTTAAAAGCCTTCAAAATATCCTCATATTCATGATTGATCCGGTTCAATATGTGGTTTTTCTTTTCGGCTTCCTCGTTAAGTTTCACCAGGTGTTCTTGCTGCTGCACCAAATAGTTTTTAAGCTCTATCAATTTATTCCTCAAAGGAGAATTTTTTCTCATTTTATCATATTTATCCAAAGCTAAATCAAGATTCTGGTACTCCCACAGCAGATCCAGCTGTCCCATCAGCACAACCTCCTTTCAACCTTCACATAAAGCGCTCGACCCCCGCACAAAGAATATCTTTCACAAAATTTAAAAGGGGGTAAACTACTTCCCCACCGTCGTATAGATATCAGCCATAGTTTCGGCAGCAAATACCTCTATCTCATATTGTAAAGCATCAAAGGCTTTTTGTAAACGATAAACTAACTCTTCCACGATGAAGACCTCGGTGGCATAATGCCCTGCGGCTATAGCGGCCATGCCCAAATCCTTGGCGGCCTGAGCATCATGATACTTCAGCTCACCCGTCAAAAAGACCTGAGCACCGCTGGAATAAGCTTTGTTTATCAAGCTGGCACCTGATCCCGCGCAGGTTGCCACCACCTGCACTTCGCCGTCAACCCACCCTGCCACCTGAACGCTCGAAACCCCTAAATCGTTACACACTTTCTCTATGAATTCCTCAAACAGCATCCCGTGCGGTAGCCTTCCAATTCTTCCCAGGCCATGCTTTTTGGCGCAGTTGGCCAACGGATATACATCATAAGCCACCTCTTCGTAAGGGTGAACTTCGAGCATGGCTTCGATGACCCTGTCCAGCTGGCTTGATAGGACAACGGTCTCCAGTCGAACCTCCTCCACCCTTTCAAGGCGCCCCTGCTGGCCGATATAAGGATTTGTTCCTTCAAGGGGCATAAAGGTACCCGTTCCGTTAATCTGAAAGGTGCAGTGGCTGTAATTGCCTATCCACCCTGCACCCGCTCGGGCCATCGCCTCCATCACCGCATCCTCGTGCCCTTTGGGAATAAACACCACTACCTTGTACAGCTTATCCCGCTGGTCAATGCTCAAAGGCTTGACGTCCTGAAGGCCCAAGCGTGCGGCCAAAAGATCATCCACTCCTCCCGCGGCTTTATCCAGGTTGGTATGGGCACAATAGACCGCTATGTCATTGCGAACGAGAAGGTACAGCAGGCGCTCCTTACCCACGTCGCTGCGCAGACTCCTCAGCTTTTCAAATATAACTGGGTGGTGCGATATGATCATATCGACTCCTTTTTGGACGGCCTCGCGTGCTATGTCCTCGGTCACATCCAGGCACACCATGACCTTATGGACGCTGTCCTGCATCCTGCCCACCAGCAGGCCTACGTTGTCCCATTCCTCTGCAAGGTAAGGGGGGGCTATCTCCTCCATCACCTTTACGACCTGTCGTATCGTGTGACCCATTGGTAAACCTCCCTGTAATCCTCAAGCTTGCGCTTGAACTCATCAAGCTCTTTTTTAGAATCCGGCGTCCCTTGAGATTCCAGCTGCTCTATGATGGCCGCCGTCTTGGCCATCTTGTGCTCTATAAACTCCTTAAGCAGCGGGTCCTGCTTTTTGATGAGCATATATCCTATATCATAATACACATCCTTAGGGATGTGCTGCCTGCCATGCCGGGCCACAATGACCTCATAGAACTTGTCCTTTTCGCGTACAAGTGATTCATCCACTATAGCATATCCATTATCGGCCAGCCATTTTCTCAGCAAACTCTGGCTTCTCATGGGCTGCAGTACAAAGGTTTTAACGCTGGCCGTCACGTGAGGAGCACTCTTCAAAATATCCCTTATCAGCAGGCCCCCCATTCCAGACATGACCACCGTATCGGCTTCACCTGGATGTATGACGGACAGGCCATCGCCTACCCTTGGTTCGATTATGTTTTCCAATCCATGGGCCTTTATGAGTGCCTCTGCTTTTTTAAGCGAAGCAGCGCTTATGTCGGTAACAATGGCTCTCTCTGCGATACCGCTCTTGACCAGCCAAACAGGGAGCCTTCCGTGATCAGTCCCAACATCCACAACGCACTTTGATGGTGGCACCATCTCGGCAATCTTGAGCAATCTGCCTTTCAAACGCATCCCATCACCTTAAACAAAAAAACACCGTTTTTATCCGGCGTTGTTGTTACGACAAGACATCGAGCATCTTCCACTTTCGCAATTTTTACAACCATTCGCGCTTCATTGGCCAACACTACAACCAAATACCGCTACATGTTATAACTAATACCAACTGGTATCTCCACAATCCCTTTTATTCCCACACTTTATACTAGATATACTAGATATAGTTGACACTAAGCATTATATAAGCATCATCGACATAGATAAAATGGTGGGCCTTCAGGGATTCGAACCCCGGACCAACCGGTTATGAGCCGGCTGCTCTGACCGCTGAGCTAAAGGCCCACAAAAAACCCCGCAGCTGCGGGTAATATTATACCGCAATCCCACTATTCAGTCAATAGGGTAAAAAATCTCAATGTAGTTATTCTATGATAATATCATGCCCTCTTTCTGGCCAAAGGGGTTAGATGGAGTTTTATTTGGAAGAAGAGTTGACCAACTCAATAAGCTCGGTAGGTTCCACAAACATCCCCACTGGGCCGCCAAAATATTCTTCCTCATTCCCGAAAAATATCTCGGTTGCATTTGAAGGTCTATCCAAGGGAATAAACAATCTGCAATATTCACCGTTTATTTCACTTCTCCAATCTTTATAATGGAACTCATAAGTATCAGAATATATGAACTCCAATGCCAATACCTCTTTTGCCTCTTTTTCTCTATATTCATCAATTCCGGTTTTAGTTATACCTATATCCCGTACCTTTGCAAACATTTGATTCAATAACTGAATTATCTGACGGTAAAGCTGGTCCTCTTTGTCAATCTCCTCTTTATCCCCTTGCCTATACACAATGATCTTATCGGGCAATTTGTAATACTTGCCAAATAGATCGGCACTTTCTTCTTCTTTTAATGAACATCCGGAAACAAGGCCAATCGTTAATAATATAATTATCAGGCATTTTACTATCAGGCATTTCACTATCTGTTGAGCACACATATCCAAATCCCTTCTCCCTTTTTTCCTATTCACTCACACAAAGATTATTACAGCTATCACACAACCCAACTTGAAATCTTTCTCCATCCATTCCTTCACCAACATTTACTTATATTCTGGTTTTATTTATTCTGTCCCATTTTTTTGTATTAATTGGGATTACTTTTGATGCTGTATTCCCTATTACTCTATCGTGACGTCCTTCCCTCAATAAATTGAAGGGGATTTACTGTTCTCTTGCGCTCCCCAATTTCTCTAATTTTACCCCTCACTCAAAACAAAGAAGGATTCAGCACCTCCTTTTATTTTAAGAGATGCCGAACCCTTAGTCTAAGAAGTCCTTGAGCTTCTTGCTTCTGCTGGGATGCCTTAGCTTCCTCAAGGCCTTGGCTTCAATCTGGCGGATCCTCTCCCTGGTGACATTGAACTCCCTTCCTACTTCCTCCAGCGTTCTTGCCCTGCCGTCATCCAGGCCAAACCTCAGCCTTAAGACCTTTTCTTCTCTCGGCGTTAAAGTATCCAACACTTCCTTGAGCTGCTCCTTGAGCAAGTTATAGGCTGCTGCCTCCGCAGGAGCCGGGGCATCCTCGTCGGGTATGAAGTCTCCCAGATGGCTATCTTCCTCTTCCCCTATCGGGGTTTCAAGCGAAATGGGCTCCTGAGCTATTTTCAGAATTTCCCTCACCTTTTCCTCTGAGATGCCCATCTCCCGTGCAATCTCTTCAGGCTGAGGTTCACGACCGTACTCCTGAAGCAGTTGCCGTGAAACCCTGATGAGCTTATTGATGGTCTCAACCATGTGCACAGGAATCCTTATGGTCCTGGCCTGGTCGGCTATAGCCCTGGTTATTGCCTGGCGGATCCACCAGGTAGCGTAGGTGCTGAACTTATAACCCTTCCTGTAGTCAAACTTCTCTACCGCCTTTATGAGCCCCAGGTTGCCTTCCTGTATAAGGTCCAGGAACAGCATACCCCGGCCCACATATCGCTTGGCAATGCTGACCACCAGGCGGAGATTGGCCTCTATGAGCCTTCTCTTTGCCTCTTCGTCTCCCTGCTCCATCCTCTTGGCAAGCTCTATCTCCTCCTCTGCGGTAAGCAGAGGCACCTTTCCTATCTCTTTCAAGTACATCCTCACGGGGTCATCTATGCTAACGCCTTCAGGAAGGCTAAGGTCTAAGTCTTCTTCGGGGTTTATCTCCTCAGCTACCGCCTCTTCATCCAGCACATCTATGCCGAGGGATTCGAAAGTATCGTATATCTTCTCAATCTGCTCAGGGTCCAAATCAACGTCTTCCAGCACATCCATAATCTCCTTATACGTCAAAACGCCCTTTTCTTTTCCCCTATCAATCAGCTCTTTTATCTTTTTCAGCTTGTCATTTTTTTGCTTGTTTTCATCGTTTTTCATAATATCCCCTCCTTTCCGTGTCGATTTGCACTGACCTTTTTGGTCAAAACAGCCATCTCACTCAGCAGAGCTTTATAGGAATCGGTCCCCTGTTTCCCTTCCTGTTCCATCTTCCTGATTAACCTTAATACCTCCTGTCTGCGCTTCTCTAAATGGCGATACATCATCTCATCTATACAATCTGAAATAAACTTATCAATATTATCGTACTCCAACGGTTGTTCAAATATTTCAACCATTTGCTGTATTTTATCCTGATCTTGTACACAGCTTAGAACCTGAGGAACGCTGACTTCCTTACCTGACTCAAGGAGCTCAACCACTATGCCATAAATCTCCCTATTTATGGGTTCCTCAAAGTACTCTTCTTTAACTTTTCCCACTATTTTTTTTGCCAACCACTCGCTGCTGGCCATCAAGTTCACCAGATACCTCTCTGCCTTGATATGACCAGGCATAGACTCCCTGCCAGCTGCCATCTTGTCGATATACCTATTATTACCAACCAAATGCCTTTTTACACCTTCCTTTTGCGCCGAACCCTCCAGCTGGCCAATTTGCTGGTACAGAAGCCTGGAAGAAAAACCTGTCTGAGCCTCCAGGCGCTGTATATGGACATCCCTTTCAAGCAGGTTGGGCACCTGTATCAATATTCTGGCAGCTTCTGTGGCGTATCTTGCTCGTCCTTCGGGAGTATTCAGGTCATACTGGCTGCGCAACTTGTCCAGTTTGTAATCCACCAAAGACACAGCCTTGTCCATCAGCTTCTTAAAGAATTCGGCGCCGTATTTTCTCAAGACCTCATCAGGGTCCATGCCTTCGGGAAACAGAATCACCTTCACCCTCAGCCCTGCATCCTGGAGTATGTCAAGCCCCCTCAGAGTAGCCTTCTGTCCAGCGACATCGCCATCATAAGCTATATACACCTGCTGGGTATACCGCCTTATGAGCTTTGCCTGATGCTGCGTTAGCGACGTTCCCAGCGATGCCACCGCATTTTTAAAGCCAAACTGGTGGAGGGTTACCACATCCATATACCCCTCTGCTATGATCATGTGGTCCAGCGAAGAACCTGCCCTGATAAGGTTTAAACCAAACAGAGTGCTGCTCTTGTGAAAAACAGGGCTCTCGGGCGAATTTAAATATTTGGGAAGCGAATCATCAAGCACCCTCCCACCAAAACCCACCACCAGCCCCCTGGGCTTGATGATGGGGAAGATCACCCGGTTGCGAAAACGGTCGTAGGTCCTGCCCTTGCTGGACACCACTATACCTGACTGGATGAGAAGTTCCTCCTCAAATCCCAGGCCTAGCAAATGCTGCTTTGCGTTTTCCCAGCCATCGGGTGCATAGCCTATACCGAATTTCCTGATGGTATTTAAGTCTAGGCCCCTGGATTTCAGGTAGGAAAGCGCTTGTCCTCCCTCAGGCGAAAACAGCATTCTGTGATAATATCTGGCAGTCTCACGGTTTATCTGATATATCCTCTCCCTCCTGCTTTTGGACCTTATAAACTCTTCAGCGTCTGTGGTCTGGGGTAATGCCATACCTGCTCTCTCTGCCAGAAACTTAACCGCTTCCACAAAGTCCAGCTTTTCCATGGCCATTATAAACGTAAAGACATTGCCCCCTGCACCACACCCAAAGCAGTGGTAAAGCTGCTTTTCGGGATTGACATGGAATGAGGGGGTTTTTTCAGCATGAAAAGGACACAGCCCAACAAAACCCTTCCCCTGGGGTTTTAAAAGCACATATTCGGAAATCACATCTACTATATCGTTTCTCTCCCTCACCTCATCAATCCACTCATCCGGGAGGAACGTTCCCATTCTCTCTTCACCTAACCCAAAATATATTCGACATAACTCTTGATTTTCCTCTTTAAATTTTATAAAATTTTTAAGGAGTTTTAAACCGTTCAAATAAGGTACATATATTCGACATTTAAACCAAAATTCCTTCTTTACCTTTTATTTTTTTGCCTTCAAACTACATAAAGGCATAGGCTCTATCTTTAGTATTCTCAGCTTTTGCCATGAATTTTATACGCCATCTTTAACATCCCGAGGGGATAAACAGGTTGTAAAACATCTTGAGGGCATAGCGATCGGTCATGCCGGCTATATAGTCGCACACCACCTGCTCTACGCCATATGCCTCTATATGTGAACGATACTCGGGCGGAAGCGCGTCTGGGTGCTTCATAAAATAGTCATACAGGTTTTCAAGTACGTACCTGGCTTTCTCCTCCTGTTTTTTGGCCACAAAACCCATGTACACCTTTTCAAACATGAAAGACCTCAGCTTTTCGGTGGCCTGGCTTATCTCTTCGCTCATGCTTATTGACGGCCTATCCATGCTGTTTTCAATTACATCCAGTATCATGGTGTTGATTCTCTCGCCATGGGTCCTGCCCAACACTTCAATGCAATCCTTCGGCAGGTCATCCATGGTGATAATGCCGGCCCTCAGCGCATCATCTATATCGTGATTTATATATGCAATGCGGTCGCTTATCCTTACGACCTGTCCTTCAAGAGTGGCCGGCGGCTTACTCGACATGGTGTGGTTTACAATCCCATCCCTTACCTCCCATGTGAGGTTGAGCCCTTTCTCGCCCTCCAGTACATCCACTACCCTCAGGCTGTGCAGGTTGTGTTTAAAGCCATTGCTGGTCACGCTGTCCAAAAACCTTTCGCCTATATGGCCGAAAGGAGTGTGCCCCAGGTCGTGCCCCAGCGCTATGGCCTCGGTGAGGTCTTCATTGAGCCTCAAAGCCCTGGAAATGGTCCGTGCAATCTGGGCCACTTCCAGAGTATGGGTAAGTCGCGTCCTGTAATGGTCGCCTTCGGGCGCTATAAATACCTGGGTTTTGTGCTTCAGCCGGCGGAAGGATTTACAGTGCAGTATCCTGTCGCGGTCTCGCTGAAACTCGGTACGTATCTGGCATTTCTCCAGTGGATATCGCCTTCCCCTGGTTCGACTGCTGAGACAAGCATACGGCGAAAGAATCTTTTCTTCCAGCTCTTCAATCCGCTGCCTGATCATAAAGTCTCGACATCCTTCTCAAAAAATCAAAATTTTTATATCTCCTATATTATATATACCACATTTATACCCGATATCCTCCTTAAATTAACAATTAGCAGAAATTATTCGGTAGCCAGCATCCGTTAAAAATAAACTTTGTTTTAGAATGCGGTGCTCCCTTGTATGTTTTTCACCGAAATTCAACAAAAAAGCATGGGGATAAAACCCATGCTTTTTTGCTCTTTAATTTTTCAGCCTTTACTTCTTCTCCTTCAGTTTTGCCTGTGCTGCGGCCAGTCGAGCAATGGGCACTCTATAGGGCGAGCAGGAGACGTAATCTAACCCTATGCGATGGCAGAACTCAACCGAGCTCGGGTCTCCGCCATGCTCACCGCATATACCCATCTTTATATCCGGCCTTGCGGCTCTGCCCAACTCAACCGCCATCTTCATGAGCTTGCCCACGCCTACCTGGTCCAGCTTGGCAAACGGATCGCTCTCAAAGATGTTCTTGTTATAATACTCTTCCAGGAACTTGCCGGCATCGTCTCTCGAGAAGCCGAAGGTCATCTGGGTGAGGTCGTTGGTACCAAAGGAGAAGAACTCGGCTTCTTTTGCAATCTCATCGGCAGTTAAAGCAGCCCTGGGCACCTCGATCATAGTTCCAACCTTGTACTCAATCTTTACTCCTTTTTCCTTCATGACCTGCTCAGCCGTCCTGACCACTACATCCTTTACGTATTTGAACTCCTTGGCCTCGCCTACCAGAGGTATCATGATCTCGGGCAATATGGTATTGCCTTTCTCCTGCATGACTTCGATGGCAGCCTCTATAATGGCCCTGGTCTGCATCTCGGCTATTTCAGGGTATGTGACGGCCAGACGGCATCCACGATGGCCCAGCATCGGGTTGAACTCTTGCAGCTTCACCACGGTAGCCTTTAGCTCTTCGAAGGTGATGCCCATCTGCTCTGCCAGGCTACGGATATCTTCGTCGTCATGGGGCAGGAATTCATGTAGTGGCGGATCCAGCAACCTGATGGTTACCGGCTTGCCCTCCATTATCTCATACAGGGCTTTGAAATCGCCCTTCTGCATTGGCAGCAGTTTTGCGAGGGCCTTTCTTCTCTCTTCCTCTGTCCGAGCAACGATCATCTCCCTCATAGCGGGAATCCTGTCTTCGTCGAAGAACATGTGCTCGGTACGGCACAGCCCGATCCCTTCGGCTCCCAGCTTCAATGCCTGAGCAGAGTCTCTAGGAGTATCGGCATTGGCCCTTACTTTAAGGGTCCTTACCTGATCAGCCCATTCCATAAGGGTAGCAAAATCTCCCGTCAGAGAAGGCTCTTGAGTTGGCAGTGCCTCCCCATACACGTAACCGGTGTTTCCATCCAAAGAGATGTAATCACCCTCTTTGAACACCCTGTCGCCAACGGTGAAATACTTGCCTTCTTCGTTGATCCTGATCTGTTCACACCCTGCTACGCAGCAAGTACCAATTCCGCGAGCCACTACAGCTGCATGGGAAGTCATTCCGCCGCGCGCTGTCAATATACCCTGAGCGGCATACATGCCCTCAATGTCTTCCGGCGAGGTCTCAGCCCTTACAAGTATGACCTTCTTGCCCTGTTTGGCTGCCTCCACAGCCTCCTCAGCGGTAAAGTATACCTGCCCTGTAGCGGCACCGGGCGAAGCGGGAAGCCCTTTGGCAATCGGTTTGGCTTTCTTTAGAGCCTCCGGGTCAAATGTGGGATGCAGCAGCGCGTCCAGCTGCTTGGGGTCAATCCTCAATATAGCTTCTTCCTTGGTGATGAGCCCTTCTGCCACCATGTCTACCGCTATCTTCAGAGCAGCCGCAGCCGTCCTCTTACCGCTGCGCGTCTGGAGCATGTACAGCTTGCCGCGCTCAATGGTGAACTCCATATCTTGCATGTCTCTGTAGTGCTTCTCCAGCTTTTCGGCGATTTCGACGAACTGGTTGTATATCTCAGGCATGGTCTCTCTCAGCTTATCAAGTGGCTCAGGTGTCCTGATACCGGCTACAACGTCTTCTCCCTGGGCGTTCATCAAGAATTCGCCGTATATCTTCTTTTCACCGGTTGCCGGGTTCCTGGTAAAAGCAACGCCCGTTCCGGAGTCGTTACCCATGTTTCCGAACACCATTGCCTGCACGTTTACAGCGGTACCCCAGTCAGAGGGTATATCATTCATGCGCCTGTAAACGATGGCCCTGGGGTTGTTCCAAGAACGGAATACCGCCTTCACGGCCTCCAGAAGCTGAACCTTGGGATCCTGCGGAAACTCATAGCCCATCTCCTGCTTGTACAGCTCTTTGAAGCGCTTGACGACCTCTTTGAGGTCATCTGCTGTGAGGTCAACGTCGTGCTTAACTCCTTTTTTCTCCTTCATTTCATCGAGTATCTTTTCGAACTTGTTCTTGTCTATGCCCATTACCACATCGGAAAACATCTGAATGAATCGCCTGTAGCTGTCATACGCAAACCTCTCATTGTTGGTCTGCTTGGCCAATCCTTCTACTGCCACATCATTAAGCCCAAGGTTCAAAATGGTATCCATCATTCCAGGCATGGATACTCGTGCACCTGAACGAACCGAAACCAGGAAGGGATTATTCATGTCGCCAAACTTTTTGCCCACTATTTTCTCCACTTTTGCCATGGCCTCATATATCTGTTCCTCGATTTCGGGAGCTATTACCTGCCCGTCCTGATAATACCGGGTACAGGCTTCGGTGGTAACAGTAAACCCGGGCGGAACAGGCAAACCAAGGTTTGTCATTTCGGCAAGGTTGGCACCTTTACCACCCAAGAGATCCCTCATATTGGCATTGCCTTCGCTGAAAAGATACACGTATTTCTTCATCTGTTTTCCTCCTGTTCTATGTATGAAATTTATTGTTATCAACTCCTGTCATTGAGCTTCAGGCTAGAACAAGCCCTTGATCTTTTTATGCATCTCTTGATTTGATTTATGGATTTAACACACCTATTTGCATCTTATCCTACATTATCTTATACCAAATTTACTATTTTAGTCAATATCCTTTTTAGCTTTTTACAGCAATATACCGCAAAAACATACAAAAACGCTCATCCGCCGCATTTTAGCTGGTTTATAAACTGCCTGGCCTTTATGCTCTTCTCCAGCCTGTGGCTCAAATAATACGACAAAATGCTGTCCAGTTCGTCCCTTACAAACTGTGAAAACTTTAAGCCCCCCAGGCGCCTTATGTCCACATCCAATATATACCTCATGGTTTGAAGGGTGCTCCTATGGATAGTGTATCCATCTTTTATGTCGTTATTGCATTGGGGACATATAATTCCACCCTGAGAAGCGCTAAAAAATAAAGGGTTGCTTTCCGGCTTTTCCCCGCATACCAGGCACCTGTCGAGCACCGGGCGATAGCCAAGCACGTCAATCAGCTTAAGCTCGAATATATGGGTTATATCCTCAGGGCTGACCTCTCCATATGCCAGATGGGATAGGGTATGCAACAACATATAAAAGAGGCGGAAATTGCCTTCCTCGTAGTTCACCGCCTCTTCGGTCAGGTTCAGAATATATGTGCCATACGCAAGCCTCTCTACGTCGTTGCGGATATTGTAAAAGGAATTCTTAACCTCGGCCTGGGTAGCAATATAGATTTCCTTTGACTTTATAAATACGTAATCCGCGTAGCAGAAGACCTGGCTGGCTGCCAGGAGCCGGCTGCTGGGCTTGCGGCAGCCCCTTGCCAACACCTGCATCTTACCTCTATCTGGAGAAAAAACTGTAAGCATCCTATCGGCTTCTTTAAAATTTGTATATCTCAAAACCACGCCTTCGGTACGTACAATATTCATGATTCCCTATTCCTTCCCAACTTGATAGACTTTTTTCTCCTCTCCTGAACTGCTCACCGATGGGTCAAGATAGCTTTCCCCCTCAACCCGCTGCACAGCTTTATAAAGCAGATAGCTACCAACCGAGCCGGTCTTTTCAAACAAACGCCATAATGCATCAACCATAACTATAAACCCCCTGTCTGTGTAAATATATTTATTACATTTATTAGGGTTTCCGCCATACTTGACCCATATTCCATGTAAAATCATCCGGCTGCGTCAATCATAACCTAAATTTTTTAAATCGACGACATTGTTTCTCCAGTTCTCCCTTACCTTGACCCACAGCTCGAGGTACACGTGGGTACCCAGCAGGCGTTCTATATCGTGCCTGGCCCGAGTGCCTATCTCGCGCAGCATGGAACCGCCTTTGCCAATTATTATACCCTTGTGGCTCTTCTTCTCACAGTATATCGTAGCGTATATATCTATAATATTTTTATCCTCGCGCTCTTTGAAGGAAGTAATCTCAACCCCTATACCGTGGGGCACCTCTTCCTCCAGCAGCTCAAGCGCTTTTTCCCGGATAAGTTCTGCCACTATAAACCGCTCGGGCTGGTCAGTGATCATATCATCCGGGTAATATTTGGGCCCCTCAGGCAGATAAGACGCGATGGTACTCTCCAGCCTGTCCAGATTGGTGCCCTCCAGGGCTGAGACCAGTATCACTTCGTTGAAGTCGCCCCACGCGCAGAAGTCTTCAGCTATCTTTCGCGCATTCTCGATCGACTCAACCCTGTCCACCTTGTTGGCTGCCAGGATGACGGGCGTCTTGACCTTTCTCAGTTCCTCGGCTATAAACCTGTCGCCGCTGCCTATGCCCTCCCATATATCGACTATAAACAGTACGACATCCACTTCCTCCAGCGCGCTCCTGGCTACCTGTACCATGTACTCTCCCAGCCTGTTCTTAGGCTTGTGAATCCCCGGAGTATCGATGAAGATGATCTGATAGTTGGACCGGGTGAGCACGCACTGTATGCGATTGCGGGTGGTTTGAGGCTTATCCGAAATTATGGCGATCTTCTCGCCCACCATGCTATTCATAAGGGTGGACTTGCCCACGTTGGGCCTGCCCACGATGGCGACAAACCCTGAACGGAATCCTTGAGACAACAGCTAATCACTCTCCTTCTTACACACCGAATTTCTTGAACCCGTTTGGTAAAAGGTCCTCCAAAGTGTACTCCCTGTATGTTCCGCCGCTATCGGCTACAATTACCACGGGGATGTCGAATTCCAACATCACCTGGCGGCATATTCCACACGGGAAAGTAAAGCCACATGAATCCGACACCACTGCTATGGCTTTGAAGCTGCGCTTCCCGTCAGCTACGGCCGAAAATATGGCCACCCTTTCGGCGCAGCAGGTGGCGCCATAGCTCGCGTTCTCCACGTTACATCCGGTATAAATCGAACCATCCTGCGCCAGCAGTGCAGCTCCCACCCTGAAATTGGAATAGGGTGCATATGCCTTCTCTTTCGCTCTCAAGGCTTCCTCTATCAGCCTTCGCACGTCGATATCCGTCATCATCTTCCTCCCATCAGACCACAATTTGGAATAGCTCAAAAACTATTATGGTAAGCAGCATACCCAAAAAAGCACCTATTGTTATTTCGGCCAGGGTATGGATCCCGGCCTCATATCTGCTGTGAATGACCATCAAAGCCATCAACATGCTAAGAGTGGATATAAGGGCACTTTTGCTCAGCAGGGTTATGGAAGTGAACAGCGAAAAGGCCAGGGCGCTGTGCCCGCTGGGCATGCCACCCTTTAAAAAATTCCCTCTAAAATTAAAGGATTTCAGCATTATAACGATGATCACTATTATTATGAGGCTGATGACGGTGACGTGTATGGGGGCATTCCTGATTCTGCGTACAAACGACAGCGAAAGCGAATTGATCCTGTTGTAAAATATGATATAGCCCACCATCATGGCACCCGCAGCAGTCACCAGCACCGCTCCGGCCGCCATATTCTTGGCCGCTTCTGCTAACGGGTGATAGTCGGGATGTACCATGTCTATCATGCGCTCTATAGCCGTGTTGAAAAGCTCTGCCGCAATCACCATGGCTACAGTAATAAAGAGCAAAATAACCTCTAGCTTGGAGAGGTCAGCCAGGACCGCGGCAATGAGCACCAACAGCGCAATGACAAAATGTATCTTTATGTTTCGTTCAGCCTTAAATCCGTGTATCAGGCCTTTTATGGCATTATTGAAGCTGTCGATTATATTTCTGGATTTCATCCCCGCTCTATCCCCACATCCCAATAAAAGTACCAGCTTAAGGTCTTACTTCCGGGCCTTGTGCATCACGTGAAAGGCCCAACATTTCCATGACCTTTTCTTCCTTCTGGCGCATCCTAAGCCGCTGCTGCTCTTGTTCATGGTCATATCCCAGAAGGTGCAACATGCCGTGCACTATCAGGTAACCCACTTCTCTGAAAAAGCTGTGACCGTACTCCTGGGCTTGCTGCTGTGCCCTTTCCATTGACAGCACTATATCCCCCAGTACCAAAGCCTGTCCATCATGCCCTGCTGCATTGAGCACGGCCTGCAAATCCCTGCTGCCTTGCCCGCCGTCCTCGAACTCCAGCATGGGAAACGACAGCACGTCGGTAGGGGCATCCACTCCCCTGTACTGCCTGTTAAGCTGATGGATTTGCTGGTCGTCCACCAGCAGCACGCTCACTTCAACTGGGATATCTACTCCTTCCATTTTCAAGGTTTCGGATACACAGTTCTCTATAAGCCTTTCAATTTCTGGCGTTACCTCTATTTTATCCTGTGAGTTGTTAATGTCCACCATCATCGTCTTCATCTCGCTCCTCTTTCAAATCTACATCCGGATACTCAACGCGTTCGTGAAATATGCCGCACAGCACGTCTTTAAATGCCGTGGCGATGGAATCCAGGTCCTTCAGCGTCAAGTGGCACTCGTCCAGCTGCCCGTCCTCCAGCCTCTCTTTTATAAGCTTGCGTATCAAGCCCTCTATTTTCCCGGGAGTGGGATCGGGCAGGGTCCGTACTGCCGCCTCAACGGTGTCGGCCAGCATCACTATGGCCGTTTCAGGGCTTTGCGGCTTGGGCCCCGTATAACGAAAATCGTCCAGCCTTACATCTTTGTTATTATTCTTTGCCTTGTGATAAAAGTATATTACCGGCGTGGTGCCGTGATGCTGCAGTATAAAATCCTGAATCACTTTTGGAATCCTGTACTTTTGGGCCAGCTTGACTCCATCTTTGGTATGCGATGTGATAATGTTGGTGCTCAATGTGGGATTTAATTTATCGTGTGGATTCTCGGAGGTAAGCTGATTTTCTCTAAAATAATAGGGCCTGTTGAGCTTCCCTACGTCGTGGTAATACGCGCCTACCCTGGCCAGCAATCCATTTGCACCCACCGCCTGGGCTGCGTTTTCTGCCAGATTGGCCACTATTATGCTGTGGTGATAGGTTCCAGGCGCTTCTCTCAGTAGGCGCTTCAGCAACGGGTGGTTGGGATTTGAAAGCTCTATCATCCTTATAGGTGTTATGATGCCAAACACGTTTTCCCAAATGGGCAGCGTCCCCACCGCCAGGACGGCAGCCAGCACGCCGCTTCCACCACCCCAGAGGGAAGAACGCAAAGCAGCCCACCAGCTGCCTGATACAATCAGCTCATACCCAGCTATGCTCAGCATGCTGGCGGCACTGGCTCCCAGCCCTGCCAAAAACAAACCATTCCTCTGCTGGGACCGATGAGCTATGAATATCCCCGTCATTCCTCCCAGCAGCCCTGCAACCACCACTCCCAACTGCCCCCGAGTCATTATACCTACCAATACGGCCAGGAGAACGTTCACAAAAAAGGCAATCCTGGGCTTTATCAGTACGGTAAGCAGCAGCGCAGACATGGCAACAGGCATAAGATACTGGTTTACAACCGACATCCCGTAACTTACTCCCAGTGTCAGACAGACCACCAGGCTGATCAGGATAAACATATGGGGCTGATCGGCAAGCTCTTTTTCAAAGTAATGGATGTACAGCATTCCGGCAATCTCCAGTACCAGTATTAACAGCCCCAGCCCCACCACGAGCGGCACGTCAAACAGCTCATCCTTGAGGAGCCCCAGCTCTTTGAGCATAGCAATCTGCTCCTCGGTGACCGGCTGCCCATCTTGAACGATGTATTGCCCCTTTTTGTAAATCACCTTTTCAACATTTTGCGCCGCCTTTTGTCTCTCAGCTTCTGTTGCCTCATGGTCATATACCATATTGGGCTTAAGGAGAGTCAATCCAATAGTAGTACCCACAAGCCGCAGGTCGCTAGAAATAGGCAGCGTCAATACTTCGTTCCTCAGCGTATTTTTGGCTTCCAGCAGATTATCCTCTTTTATCTTTAAGTCCAGCAGGCTAATTAATATCTCAATCAAACGTTCCTGAAGCTGAGAAATTTCGGCCTCATCTGCTGTGATGCAGGCAAGCAGCTCATCGTTTGATAATTCAACGCTTATGCGCCCTTTGAGCTGTTCCAGAAACTGCCTGTCAAATACCTGCTGGTAATCTATCTCCCCTTTTGCAGCATCATATATATCTTTCTGCCCGGTTTCCTTACTTTGACTGGCCTCATTGTCTTGCTGTACCTGGGCTTCCTGCGCAGCCTCTCCTCCCGGTGGCTGCTGTTGTGGCAGAGCTGCCCCCTGCTTCTCTTTCCACTCTTTAAGCCTTTGATTGGCAAGGCCCCGGACTATCCTTATCTCTTCAAATATCCTGTTGACCTCTTCAACAGTCTCCACCTTCACATCTTGATTCAATCTATATATTGGTGCCACGCTCTGCTTGGCCTGCTCGATCCTTCGCTGTGTGGCAATCTTGTTCTCCACATCTCGAGGGGCACGGATGGATTCGGTGGCGATATCCCCCACCTTCAAATCGTACCTTTTGGGCGAAACAGCGGCCAGCATGATGGCAAACACGCTGACATAGGCCAGCACCCCTATTACAACCTTCAACAGCAGCTCTGTATTGGCCCCCTTGAAAGGCTGTATACTAAACAAGTAAGCCCTATTCCCCCTCTTTTTACCTGTTACTGTTAAATTCACGGATATCCTCCTGTTCAGCTCCCCCTTTGCCTGAGTAAAACTTTTCATAGGCCTGAACGATTTTCATCACCAGCTCATGGCGCACCACGTCCTGCTGCGTCAAGAACACGAATTCTATCCCCTTTATGCCCTTCAATACCTGTATGGCCTCCACAAGTCCTGACTTTTTACCCCGCGGCAGGTCTATCTGTGTGATGTCACCGGTAATTACAGCCTTGGACCCTATGCCTATTCTCGTCAAAAACATCTTCATCTGTTCGGAGGTGGTATTCTGGGCCTCATCCAGTATGATGAATGAATCTTCCAGAGTGCGCCCCCTCATGTAGGCAAGGGGAGCCACTTCTATAATCCCTCGCTCGACCAGCTTTAAATAGTTTTCCAGCCCTATCAAGTCATACAGCGCATCGTACAAAGGCCTAAGGTATGGATCCACCTTGTTTTGCAGGTCCCCCGGCAAAAAGCCCAGCTTCTCTCCTGCTTCCACCGCAGGGCGGGTCAATATGATGCGCCCCACCTCCCGGCTTTTGTAAGCCGTTACAGCCATGGCCATGGCCAAGTAGGTCTTACCCGTTCCTGCAGGGCCTATTCCAAAGACGATGTCATTCTGGGCAATGGCCGTAACATAGCGCTTTTGGCCAAGCGTCTTGCAGCGGACCTGCTTACCCTTGTAAGTCAAACATATCACATCGGAGGCTATATCCTCTATGAGGTCCTCACGGCCCTCGGCCACCAGCTGTATGGCATACCTGACCTGAGCCTTGTCGATAACCTCCCCTCTGCTTATTATAGCAAGCAGCTTTGTTATGAGCGCATAGGCCATCTCCACCTGCTGCGGTTTACCCATTATAACTACATTTGTCCCACGGGTCACTATCCTTACCCCTATTTCCTCCTCGATGACCTCCACATTTTCATCGAAGTTGCCAAAAAGTGCACGCAATTTTTCCATGCTATCAATTTCTATAGTCTTTTCAACTCTGAAGCTCTCCAATCAGACAATCCCCCTACTCAACTGTAATCTTTTGTTCTAGCGCTATATCTTCCAGTACCTCGACGTATACCGTAGCTTTTATTTCCTTACCTTCTATCATATCGTATTTCACCTGTTTGTCAACAACTTTAGCGTTAGATGGGATTTTTTTATTTACATCCTCCATGGCCTTTTTTTGCGCAATTTCTTTCAGGTCCTGCAGCGACGCGCTGGCCGGCAGCTTTTCAACTTCATAATACTCTCTCACTATCATGGTAACGGGAAAGAATCGCCCTTCTCCAAAAAAGGGCACCTTCTTCTCCTCCACCTCGTAGTGCTCGAAAGGTATTCCCTCTTTTTGATACTCCACCACCCACCGGCCCATGTCAATGAACTTGTGAACCACCTTTCTGCCTGTCCGCCGCGTGAGGCCTTCATCGAGGGAACAGACAGCCTGGCCTTCATACCACGTACGGGCGGTAACCTGGGCCATGGCGTGCACAAAACGGGTTGCCAGGGTTTCGGGGTCCTCAACCACGCCGCTTACCAGAAGCTGCCCCTTTTTCACCGTATCGCCCTCTTTTACCATAGGTTGGCCTTCAAGCACCACCATTTTATGGATAATCCCATCTTTGCTGGCCACGATATTGCACGGCGTATCCTTATCTACCATTGGGGGAGGTTGTGCCGCTTCCACCACCTTCACTATAGCCCTGGTACCCTTAAGTTGGATGCTGACCCACCAGATATCTGGTATATCTATGACCAACCGGTTTTCAATTGCAGATATGTCCAGCCCTTTTTTGAAGGCTCCCGGCCTTATACCGTATTTGGCCAGAGCATTAAGCAGCTTATTCTCGGGCACTTTGACGTTCCCCTCCACATCTACTGTCCAGATAAACGAAGAGAGGCCGTACAGTATAATCAAAAAGGCCGTCAACCCCATAAGCAGCATCTTTCTGTGACGGAGCCGAACCAGCAAAAAGGGCAATCCCCTTTTATCCACTATCCTTACCCTGCACCTTACCTTTCGAGCAATGCCCTTCAGCTTTTTAAAACCGCTGATGCTTATGCAGGCGGCCATGGTGGTATAGCCCGAACGCTTTATCCCCCACAGAAAGATCCCGTTGCTTATCGTCAAATTAATGAATTTTTCCAGAGACAGGCCATCCACCCTTATAACCAGATAGCCAACTATGTAGTTCCACAGCCTTAAAATCAGCAACGCCTTTCACCCCGGCATCTAAAATTCCACCAGCTTTATCACGCCGGTTATCATGACATCATCAGCTGCAATGTTTTTAAGGTCCATATCCTGTCCTTCAACCCGGATCACCCCAATGGTTGAGTTAAGGCGTATTTTCTGAGGGGTATATTCTATCACCCCTCTATGGTTCTCAACCAGCATCTGATTGTTGCCAATCATGCTGATCCTGGGCAGATTGAGCATTATGTCCTTTGGAAGCTCGAACATTTCAGAAACGGTAGTTTTTACCTCCTGCAGCTTTCTTCTTCGCATCTCTAACTCCCCCCCTTGATACAAAATAATATGCAAAAAAAAGAAAAACTAGAATGCATGGAACATTCTAGTTTTTCTTGCCCTTAAGGCCATTTTACTATTTCACCCGGTTCAATCTTTTTTATGAAACGCTATAACAGCACGTTGTGCCGCTTAAACATGGATGCCAGTCCCAGACGGAATTTCATTACATCGGCCTTCTTCTGAGAGCCTTGGGGGGCTGCAGCAGTTCGGACATTATAATGCCGTTTATTACGGCATGGCGGCTGAACGAAAGCACATGGCGCTTTGCGTCAGACGGTATAATTTCCAGCTTCACAGCCCCAACCCCAACATCATGCGGCGTATCCTTCAAGCCTTCCTGTCCCATTCCCTCAAGAGAGGAATCATGTGGGCTCTCAATAGAAGAACCTTCACCTTGGACAGCATAGCCGCCCGCTACAGGCCTTTGATAGGCTGAAAGCGTTTCATCTCTCTCTATGCCCGACATCTGCACCTGCCGATTGCCTGGTCGGCGGTAGATGTCCCGCTCATTCCCCGGATGGCCTGGCATATCGGGATCCCCGGGCATTACGGGCCTGCCCGAAGCATCAGGCTTTGGCCACTGTCCAGGACTGCCCGCATGCTTCAATATATTGGCTACTACCATGCTGATGACTATAAACAGTATAATTATATCCAGCATTTATCATCATCTCCCGTCTAGCGTCCGCCGCTACTTCTTATCCTCGCCGGATGCATCCTCCCTTCCCATCCTGGCTATGGAATCCCTCATCTGCGTATCGGCTATTATATTCTTCATAGTGTAATAATCCATAACCCCCAGCTTCCCTTCCCTGAGGGCTGCGGCTATAGCCTTGGGAATTTCGGCCTCGGCTTCCACCACCTTGGCTCGCATTTCCTGTACAGCGGCGCGCATCTCCTGCTCCTTGGCCACAGCCATGGCACGCCTCTCCTCGGCCTTGGCCTGTGCAATGCGTTTATCGGCCTCGGCCTGGTCAATTTGAAGCTGGGCGCCTATATTCCTTCCCACATCCACGTCGGCTATATCGATTGAGAGTATCTCAAATGCCGTACCGGCATGCAGGCTCTTGTTGAGCACCGTCTGCGAAATGCGGTCAGGGTTCTCCAGCACTTTCTTGTGGCTTTCGGCCGAGCCGACGGTGGTCACAATGCCTTCGCCTACCCTGGCCAGTATGGTCTCCTCGCCGGCACCACCAACCAGCCTGTCTATATTCGCCCGCACAGTAACCCGCGCCTTCACCATCACTTCAATGCCGTCCTTTGCAACGGCCGATACCTTTGGCGTCTCTATCACCTTGGGATTTACGCTCATCTGAACGGCCTGCAGCACATCCCTTCCCGCAAGGTCTATAGCGGCTGCCCTTTCAAACTCAAGGGGTATATTGGCCCTTTGAGCAGCAATGAGCGCATTTACCACCCTATCTACATTTCCTCCCGCCAGGTAATGTGCTTCAAGCTTGTCAACGCTGAGGTCGAGACCCGCTTTAGTAGCCTTTATGAGGGGATTGATTACCCTAGATGGAATCACCCTCCTCAGCCGCATACCTATCAAGTTGAATATCCCTATCTTGACCCCGGCTGCCAGCGCTGAAATCCACAATCCCAGCGGTACAAAAGTCAGGATTATGGCCAGCACCACTATGGCTACGATGACCAGACCCATTATAAACAAAATTGTCTCTGGCATATTACCATCTCCTTTTTTTATTTTTCTCAGGCCTTATGGCTGATCAACACAGCGCTTTAAAGCCTGGTGACGACGATCTTTGAACCCACAGCCTCTACAACCTTTATCCTTTCTCCCGGCAAAATATATTCACCATCCGACACCACATCGTACTTGACCCCGTCGATCTCCGCAATGCCGGCCGGCCTTAAAGCCGTTATCACGGTACCAGTCTTCCCAACCAGCTGCGCACTCTGCGGCTGCTGTGTGGGCCGATTGCTATCCCCCGCTACTACCTGCTCGGTCAGAACCAGCTTTCTCAGCAGCCGAGGCCCACCAAAGAATTTATACAGGATGGGTACGGCAATAAGCGCAGCCAATAAAGCTATCCCTACCGATATCATACCCTTTACAGGGTCTGAAGCCGAAAATACCAGCCCTGCCAAAATGGCGGCAATTCCGGTTATGCCGAATACGCCAAACCCGGGAACGGCTATCTCAATGGCTAGCAAAACCAGCCCCATCACAAACAGCATTATGGCCCACCATTCGGTGTTTCCCGCCAGAAAATTGCCGCCAAAGTACAACCCCAAGCATACGATGCCGATGATACCCGGCAATCCAAATCCCGGGACGAAGATTTCGACGATGATAGCCACCATCCCTATCAGCAACAGGAGTGATGCCACATCAGTACGCGTCAAAAACTGGGCCACTTTGACCTTCAAGTCAGGCTTCACTCTATATACCTGTGCATCTGTCCACCCCAGATGGGAAAGCGCCTCATCCACATCTTCGGCAATGGCATCGGCATATCCGCATTTTAGAGCCTCCTGGGCTGTCAGGTCCAGCAAAGAACCCTTTTCCTTTATGCCGGGTATGGCTATTGATCTGTCCACCATAGCAGCGGCGATCTGCGGGTCCCTTCCTTTCAGTTCGGCGGTGCCCCTGAATTCCCCGCTTATTGCCGCCACGTTCTTCTCCGTATACGGTATAGGCTCTGCCGAACCCATATGGCTGCCCGGTGCCATTATTATGGTATCGGCAGCTATGGATATCAGCGCTCCGGCAGACTCGGCTCTGTCGATGATATATACAGCAGTCGGTACTTTAGAGTCAAGTAAGGCTTTCTTTATATCAAAAGCGGCGTCCACCCTTCCTCCCAAGGTGGATACCACAAACAGTATGCCCTGAGCGCCCTCGGCATTGGCCAGCCCAACTTGCTTCTCAACAAAGGCGGCCATGGCAGGCGTTATCTCGCCCTCTATGGGAACCACATAGACTTTATCGCTATCGGCCAAGGCCGACATACACGCCGTCAAAAGAGCCACAACCAAAAAAATCAAAACAACTCGGTACCTGTTCATGATAAAACCCCTTTACATTA
>Ga0247720_100106_pt1 | contig 40469 bp, 38 predicted proteins | sample MSEWel2015_12_15_FD_189078 | JGI IMG/M metagenome (GOLD analysis project Ga0247720, IMG submission 189078) | Subsurface sediment microbial communities from gas well in West Virginia, United States - MSEEL Well Study Marcellus 3H_2015_12_15 | ecosystem: Environmental > Terrestrial > Deep... | reverse complement strand
AGCGCCGTGAGAGGAAGCTGAATGGTTCGAATATCAAGATTAACCGGCCGCTTTTTATTCATTTTGACTCCAGTCAACAATTCTAGTGGGGGATTTCAGTTTTCGATCTCATTCATCATAGCAGCTGTAACAAAAATAAAGAAGCATGGACGACTCTCAATGAGTTTATTTCGCTATGGTTTAGACTATGTTCAAATGGCGATTCAGCGTTTAATTGGTTTTGGGAAAAAAGAAGAGTTTAAGGAAATTTTGGCAATTTTAAGAAGGCAGAATCCTGATAGGATAAGGGTTCTGTGAAATTTGTCGTGTACAGAGAAAGATGCTATAGATCAAACAGAAACTATGTACTGTCCTAGAACTGGTATGTATGCAATCAGAGGGCAGTACTTCGCAACCATGCAATACGAGCAGGGGGAGGATTCATTTGTCTCCACATTGAATTATCACAGTAGTTTTTATGATGAATATATCTATTTGTCTGCGTTGAAGTATCTTTATGAGCAGGCTGAATGACCTCGACTCAAATTATACGCACGGCGTATTATGTTGCTCTCTCCAGAGCAGCCCAATTCCGTAAGTGGTAATAATCCAGTTAGCGGATTATTACGCCGTGAATAGAATTGCTAATTTTGTCAATTGAATAATTTAAAAAAATCTATTAACTTTAAAAAAAAGATATTGCTAATTTTTAAAAATACTAAGACAATGTACTCACTAGATACTGTCACTTGAAGTGCAGTAATAAACAAGCCTCAGTCTTGATGACGAGATGATAAAGATGAATGAGTTAGAAGAAAAAGACTCGGAAATGTCGCAACCGACATTTGACCGATATAGTACGTGGGGTAATCCCCATAATCCTAATAATGTTGACTTCGCAACATTAGTTTTCTATTCGTCAATTCTTGATGTTCTATTGAATGTTTTTCTCGTAGTCATTGTGCTTTTAGTGCTTGTCATTGTTGGACTTGTGATTTTTATCTTCATCAATCCTGATTTCGTAAGATTCATTTTTGATGATGGTTCATCAGTTCCCTGCATATACAACCCACTGACAAAAACATTTACCCAATAGGGCTTTGATTATGACTGATCCAAATCAACCAAAACATTCAAGTCCTAAAGCTCCAAAAACCATAGACAGCCGTCTTGCTGAACGTGATGCAACGATCAAGGAAATTTCTGAACGTGTATCTAAGCAAAGGCTCTGGTTGGCTGCGTGCTTTGTTGTAATTCCTGCATTGGTAGTAGCTTTAGTTCTGCTAATTGTAATGCTTTCTAAAATGCCTAAAGCGGAAGCATTCCAGACAATTGACAACAGTGTCATCTGTAAGATCAATCCAAACGATAACCCTGCATTTACCAATACAAATATTGCAGAGTTTGCTAAAGAAGCTGTTCTTAATGCTTACTCCATCGATTATAAAAATGCGGATATTTCAACGACTGACGTATTACGCCGTTACTTCACGGATAAAGGTCGCTCAAGCTTTATCACCACATTAAGACAGTCTGGTTTGATTGATCAAATCAAACAGAACTATCTCGTCTTACAGACATCTGCGTTACAAACACCAGAAGTTACCAATGACAAAGGTATCGACAATTTCGGAAACCGCTTTTGGATCGTTCAAGTTCCTATTCGTATGGACTATTTTAACGGCAAAAACTCACCTGCTGACTCTAGAACGTATGTCGCTGAGATTCGTGTTGAAGTCACTCAACGTGATGTATTCAACCCGAAAGGTATTGGCGTGAGCAGCATTATTCTTAGAACTAAATAGGTGGTGGCAATGATGCAACAACTTAAGTTTAAAACTCTGGCAATTTGTATCGGTCTGATGATCGGATCAACTGCATACGCAGCTGATCCTGTGGCCAATCAACAAAATGCTCAAGGGCAACAACAGGGGCAGAACTTGGCTGCTCCTGCTCAGACTCAGACGCAGCCACCCCAACAGCAAGGTCAACCGCAGCAGCAACAAGCTCGTAATGACTACGTTGGACAAGCTCCACCAACAACCATCGATTTAGGAAGTGCTCAATCGTTTGGTTCGTCTTTCCCACCTCCAATGAATGTGAATCGTTCTAAAGAGGAAATTGTTGCTGAAGCTCTTGGTATGGCGTTGAGTCCACAACAAGTAAAGAACTTGAAAGATCTGTTCTTGCAGCAAGAACGGGATGCGTCTACGCCGTATTCATACACGGCGAGACCAATCGTACGCTCATTGCCAGTAGATCTTAGTCCTGCTACGCAGCCACCTGTAGTAAGACTATCGAAAGGTATGCTTTCAAGCATTGTATTTAGTGATTTGTCAGGTAATCCGTGGGAAATAGATCATGTGTCATTTAACCACGACTTATTTGCAGATAACCCACCAGATAAGCCTAAACAGGATGAATCTGGTAATTATAAGGGTACAAACATCCTCTCATTAGAGCCTTTGACGGCAACAGCCTATGGCAATGTCACCGTGACTTTAAAAGGTTTATCTACGCCAGTTATTTTTATTCTTTCTACAGGACAGAATGAAGTTGATATGCGTATAGACGCACGATTGTCTGGCCGTAGTCCGACAGCGGTAAATTCAGCTCTTAGAGCGAATCTAAACTCACTTTCGGGTGGAGTGATGGCAAACATTGATAGTCAGACATTAATGTTCTTGGATGGAACACCGCCACCAGAAGCAGAACGTGTACGGACAACAGATCCGTCACTGGAGGCATGGAACTATAACGGTCAGTACATCGTGCGTACCAGAGATACAGTTTTATACCCAAGCTATAAAACGACAGCACGTTCGACATCTGGAATGGGAATCTTCATTTATCCTGATCCGATTAATCAAATTACAGTTAGCCGAAATAATGGCACTGCAACAATATTTTTGAATAATTAAGGTGCACTATGACTCAAGATAATCAAAACTCTCAGTCAGTACCTAACGATCAAAATATTGATGTAGGACAAACTGACCAAAACAACGGCGTTGATCTAGTTCAGGCTGAACAAAATCAGGATACGCACGTTAATTCGGATGGTATCAACGATACTTATAACCCAAATGCCATTCGCCCTAATGATGCAGATGAGCGCATCAATATGAAGTTTGGTGAAAAATTCATGAAGAACTGGAACGAAAATGGAATTTTTCGTTTCATGGTCATTATTGGTACGTTTATCGCAGTTATTTTGCTCATTGGTATTTTTAAACTGTTCTTTGCAGGATCAAAAACACCAGACCAGATTGATGCTTCTAAGACTAAATTCGATGCACCTGAAACAAACGTAGGGCAGGCAGAAGAAGTTACGCCAGAACAGTACCAATATATTCGTCAACAAGAGGCGATTCTGGCTCAGCAAGCGCAACAACGTGGGGAGAGTTTCACTCCTCGCAACTTGGTGATTCGTCAATCCAACGGTCAAGGTCAGGCAGTATTACCTGCTACCAATAACGCAGCGAATGGCGTTACGTCAGGGCAGGTCAACGGTACGTTATTTAATTCAACTCAAAACCTGACATATAGCGGTAACACGGCGCAAGGACAGCAAGTACCTGTCAATGGTCAGGCTGCACAAGGTCAGGTTCAACAGGCTCAGTATTCACAGCCACCACAATATGTGCAATTAGCTCCAGATTATGCCAGTCCTGCTGCTCAGCAATACGTGCAGAACAATAATGAATTTGCTTCTTGGTATGACCAAGAATCACAAAGACAGATTTCTGAGAATGAAAAATCAGAAACAACTCTGTATGGATTTGTTGAAAAGCAGATTAAGCGTCTTTCTGGTGAAGATCAGAAAAACGGCGGTAATAAACGCACGGGTTACGCCGTATCGACTTATGCAGTTGAAAACCCTAATTCCGTAGATGGTAATAATACAGGTAACGGACAAATTACAGGTAACGGAAATCAAGGAAACGGATCTAACCTTAATTATGGTGGGGCAAATTCCGCAAACGGTACTAATACAGGTAACGGAAAGAAAATCCTCATTCCCGCAGGTACAAGAGTTACTGCACGGTTGTTAAATGATGTGAATACCGATGACGGTGATCAAGTGTTTTCCGAGATCATGACGGGAAAACTTAAAGGCCGTAAGGTAATTGGCAATGTTAGAAAAACTCAAGACAACATCCAATTCACCTTAAGCCGTGTCTTATCTGATGGTGTTAAACCAGAATTTTCAATTGATGCTACTGGTCAAACACTACAAGGCTCGTTTGGTATGGCGACATATATTGATCGACACATCATCAAGAACTCTACGGCAATGATTGCCAGTAGTGCTGCTAAAGGCTATGGAAACGCTTACCGTGATTATTTGGGCAATACCACGTACACCAACGGTGCTGTGATTGTGAATCAGGAAGAACCAAGCAACAAGCGCATCATGGGTAACGTGGTAGGTCAACTTGGTGAGGATTTCGGATCTAAGATCGACAGTATCTATGGTAACAAGCCGACCACATTTAGAACGCCAGTAGGCACTGTGTTCTACATCTTCATCAATAAAGACATTACAGAATAAAAGCATTTGGAGTTTTTGATATGAGTCAGAATCAAGATTTAGACCACGATATTGATGATTATTCTTATGAGTCATCTACACACGCCCCTGAAACTGGTAAATCCAATAAAGAGAAATACATCATTATTGGAGCTGTGGTAGTCGGACTATTACTTGTCATTTTCTTATTCATGGGTAAGAAAGGTGGGAATAAGCAAGTAGCTCAGGAAGTTCCAGTAGAGACAGCAGCAGCTCCACAAGCTGCTCCAACAGTGCCAAATGGCGCACCGATGGCTGATCCGAATATGTCAGCAGCAGGCGGTTTCCAGAATATGCCTGCACCGTATCAGGAAACTCAAATGATGGATGTTCCTGTGACTATGCCAAAACAGACTCAACCTGTTTCTGGTGATGTGACGATCAAGAGTAGCACTGGTCAAGACGTACCTGCATATAGTTACGAGGGACAACAGTTAATCAGTCAGTTCAATGCAGCGAACAATTTACCTCCAGTCTATGTTCCGAATACACCTGCACCTGTTAATCCGAACAGTCCACAAGGTCAGATGCAACAGCAGGCTGCAATGACAAATCAAGAACTGATTCAGGCTCAAACTGAAAACACTCAATTACGTGCGCAGTTAAACAGTATGCGTGATGTGGTTCAGCGTCAGCATATCACCATCGGTCAACTTCAATTGCTAATCAAAAATACCCGTGCGAATCAGGGTGCGAACGTTGTAACGCTACGTGAAACTAAAAAAGGTGTTGCAGTAGGCAAGGCCATTCCTGCCAATCAGGAAGTGATTGCGACTGTGGGTAATCGTGTATGGCTCACTGATGGACGGAATACAAGTTCTTATGCTGTAGGTGATCGCTTGCCAACAGGTTATCGAGTACTTGATGTAAATGAACAATCTGGTGAAGTTTCGTTCACTAAATAGTGATCAAGGAGTCGGAGCATGGAATTTGTTGAGGTATTACAGAACTCAGGAACGTTAATCGTTGCTACGACAACAGTTGTTCGTTACGCATGTATTTTATTCGGATTCATCATCTTTGTAAGAGCGATTTTTGACTTTGTTGGGGTAGTTGATCCAGTCAATGCGAGTCGCTACTTAACACAGGTACGCCGTCCATCAGCGATGGGTGTTTTTGTAAAGTTGATCATTGCAGTGATCATGGCGCAATTGGGTTTAAATCTCCAATTAGTTGATGTGATGGGAAGTTTTATGAGTGATACGACACCTGCTGCGGTCACTTATTACGACTATTCACAAAATGTTGGAAATTCTTATACAGCGGAACTGAATCTTACAGTTTTGGTTCTAATCGGAGTGTGTCAGCTAGTTGGACTACTGGCACTAATGAAAGGTTTATTTATCTGGAGAGACAATAGTGATGGCATTGGCAAATCAAGTAATGCTCAAGGCTTTGTCTATCTCATAGGAGGAATGCTCGCATACAAAATAGAAGAAGTTCATGCTTTGGCAGCAACAATTTTTGGGCTTGATTTTTTCAAAATCATCGGGCTTACCTAACAACTTTTTAATAACTGTCTAAGTTGGTCGATCCACTTAGGCGATAAATCTAAATCTTTGATTTTTCTGTGAAAATCTAAAAAGGAAAAGTGAGGCGAAAAATGTCTTTAAATATCAATAGCTTACATAAATCAACTAGCAAAGCCTATTTAAAAGCAGGTGTGTTCTTAACAATGTGTGGAATGGCAGCTGCTTCTTATGCTGACACAACAGCACTTGAGGGCGGTTCTAAACGTGGTGCAGCTGCGGCAGGTGAATCAATCGGTGACATTAAAGACCGTGCAACTGGTGGCTTAAATGATGCTATGGCATTTGGTCAATTAGCAATGATCTTTGTTGGATTCGTACTGTTTGTTTTAGCAATTCTTGATTTTACCAAAATTGGAAAACCTGGTAGTGATGCGACAGCTCCTAAAGCAATTGGTAAATTGGCTGTAGGTGTGGTCTTGGCAGGATCAGGATACTTCTTCTTCTCTGGTGCGAACTCAGCAGCAGGCAACGTCTAACTGACGTAAATGGGATAATAGACTTCTATTATCCCATTACCTTAAGAAAAGGAAATGAGAATGAAAGATTTGCAAATGGATACAATCTCAGATGCAGAAAAATACCTGCATGTAGTTGATTCAAATATTTCTGTTCCCTTTTTTGCTAAGCATGATCATCGTTGCTATTTCTGTGATTTTCACGATTTAAAGTTTCTGGAAATTCACCATCTTGACGGAAATCACAGTAATAACAATGAATCCAATTTAGTGCCTGCCTGCACCCTATGCCATAGAGTCCATCATTTGTCATGGTGTCTCTCTGATAAGGCAGCTTCACTAGGTATTTGTCATGATCTTGATCAGGTTCAGGTGAATCACATTGTTAGATTTATGATCGTATTGGCTCATCATCCTGACAAAGCCATTAATGTTTACTTTAAGTCTGGTGGTCTCTTTGCTTCGCTTATTGATAATCTAGCCATGCAATTTTCACGTCCGAACATCGATCTGGAACAGGTGCGAAATAGTATATTTACCGAATTCCCTGAAGCTGAAAAGGATGTTAAAGAGGCATTGATTGATGATCGTATTAATGCTGCTTACATTCGCCAGTCGCTTGCCTCAAATGATGGATTAGAACGTCTGATTAATGCGCTTAAGCTAATAAAAGGTAAGGGTGGCCAGATTAAGCAAGGATCACTTTTTCCTTTCGTTTTACTATTTAATGAGAATATTTTTAGTCAGGATCAAATTCAGTATTATTTATCATTAGATGAGTTTAATTCTAATAAATGGACTCAAATTTATGAGCAAAAATTGCTTTCAAATTTGAGTAAGTGAGGTCTTATGTTCGATGAATATTTACAACCTTATTTATATAAGTCGGTTAGAAATTTAAATCATTCTTCACAGTTTGATTTTTTAAACGAATTAAATCAATTAAACGTTTCAGTTAATCCAGAACTTAATAACATATATCAAGAATTCGGAAGTTTTTATGAGTCAAGTCTGGAGCTATCGAATCAATATGAGCCATTATTTCTATCGACATTTTCAAACTATATTATTGACTCCTTAGCAAATACTGATTTGCCTTTACTTGTACCGTTTGAGGCGTTGACTGAAGAACAGCAAAGTCAGATCTATGATGTTAAGCCTGCCATGTTAAATGTCATAAAAGTAACTGATCAGCCTCTTAGCTCCAGAGCAATTAAACGTCTTGCTTTACTTGGAATGAATACGAATTTACCGATCATTTGTTCTGACCAAGAAATTTGTATGTTCAATAAGCTTGAACTGACTTATGAATTAATTCACCAATTTGATTGTTGGACTTTCAAATTCAATATGGTGAATCACACACGTAACTCTCTCTCTATTTTTGATAGAGATCACATGCAGAGATTGAACCACATTGCCAATGATTTACTTGGTGTGGATCTAGGTATTTTTTCTTTCCTTTTTAACCAAAAAGTAAGAGGGGATTTTGCAAAACGCTTAGATAATATTGAGGATATTGAGATTGCTGTCCATTCTAGTGAGTTGGCAGACGATTCAGGTGATCTATTTTTTCATGTTGGTTATCAGGCTAACTCATTCAAATCTCAATTTTTCAAATTACTGGATCAGGATCTATTGGCTTCGCCATTTTATTTAAAACAGTATATTGATACCAAGCAAGATTATAAGGTGCTCGACTTTAAGCAGAAATCAAACAATATTATGTCATTCCTATTATTGTATTTTGCTTTATATCAAAAGGATGCTCTTAATGACATTAATCAATTATTTCATTCTAATTCGGACGTGAACAATCAGACTATTTTAAACAAGATTTTTTCTTGTTTTGAAAATCGTTCCTTGTCTTCTCAACCGTTTTCAATCTCTTAATATCTTAATAAAGGTTAAATTATGGGAAATGCTAAACAAAAAACAGATACTAGACGTACTGTTAAAACTAATAAAGCAAATGCTAAACCGCCTGTTGCTAAACCTTATAAGCCAAATGCCACGATTTCAGCAGTTGAATTGGTACTGGTCTGGCTCGCAAAAATGTTTAAGGCCTCAGCTGAAGACTATTGTGAAATTGAAACAGTGGATGGTCACTATAATTTAGTACTGCAAAATGGTGCTTTAGTTACCTTATTGCGATATGACGGGATCAGATCCACTATTGATTATAACGAAGTATTTCTTGGCCAGATTGATCGGTTGAATAGCTACCTGCGAAATCCTTTTAAAACCGTTGGCCATAAGCTGATGTGGGTTTTCAGACGTGATCTGGACGGTAATGCAGGTATTGATCGTATTATCGAGATCCAAAAGAAAACGGCAAGTACGTTAGGTTTGAACTTGAATTCATTTATTGATGAAAACAAGGCCATTTATGAACCTTATCTATATGATGAACAAAGCTATATTGCCGTCATCACTCATCCTCGATTACTTGATGCAGCTGAAATTAAAAATGATCATAAACGCATTGCTGACTTAGCTAAACGTTATGAAATCGGCACAATGAAAGATGCACAAAATCTGTTGCACGGGTTGCCTGCACTAAAGGCGATTCATGATACTTTTGTTCAGGGTATTATCAACGAGCTTGAACATTCTGACTTTAAAGGGGTGGTAGAAAAACTGGATGTTAGTGGTGCTATCACATCGATTGGTCGCATGATGAACCCTCGCTATTTTGATCCAAACTATAAACCATTCATTCCTAATTCTGGAATGCCTATCCCTTTGCGTTGGAAATCTCGTCCGAGTCCTAATGACTATTCAGAAGTGCTTTATCCAAAGATTTCAGATCAGCTGATGATCCAAACAATTACGCCATTGGATAGTAAGGATAAGGCAGGTGACATCACTGCGCCAAAAGGATCTGTTGAAGTTGGAGATCTGGTTTATGCCCCTATTCCATTAAGTGTGCCACCATCACCAAGCTTTTCGGGTATGTCATCGATAATGCCAACATTTGCTGATTTCTTTGATCGTATGAATCAGCAGACGACTGAATTAAGTGATGGATCAGTACGGGCTATTCCTTATGCCGTTTCATTCATGCTTTCTGGTGATGGTATGGCCAGTATTGGCCTGAAACGGGCATTGGCTTCAGTAGTTGCATGGCAAGGTGCAGACAATGCTCAATTAAAGTCAGCAGGTGATGCCCTACAGCGTTATGCGGACTTTGGCGGTACTGTGGTCGGTTTACAGGTCTCTGCGATGACTTGGGATGAAAAGACTGAAAAAGGGTTAGAACGATTACAAATTCGAAAATCTAAGTTATGGCGTGCATTACAAAACTGGGGTCATGCTGCTCCACTGGAGCGCACTGGAGATGTCGTTCAAGCCTATCTTACTCATTTCCCTTTAGGCTTTAATCATCATGCACCTCTAGCAGCTGCTCCGTTACCAGACGCATTGCACCTACTTCCATTGGATCGTCCTGCATCACCATTCAAAAAGGGCACAATGGTTCAAAGAACACCTTGCGGAAAAATGGTGAAGTTAGAGCACTTCTCCGATGAACTTGCCTATAACTACACGATTATCATTGGTTCAATGGGTTCGGGTAAGTCGATGCAGATGAACAATGAATTATTTGAATCTGTTCTTGCAGCTGGCCTAGATCGTATCCCGTATATTTTTATTACAGACGTTGGGATGACTTCATCAGGCCTAGTCTTTGGTATTCAAAATGCTTTGGATACTTCTCGGAAAAATCTGTGTGTGTATCGCAGGATCTCACGTACCAAACGGGATGCTATTAATCCGCTAGAAACGGCTGTTGGTTTACAACATCCATTGTCAAATGAATTCGCAGAAATGAAATCCTTTCTGGTGACACTTGTTACCCCATCGGAACTCGATAGACCAGAAGCGGAAGTATCAAACGTAATTTCATTGATCCTGAAAGAAACATTTGATTTCTTTGCAACAGATAATGACCAAGCTCAACCTAAGCTATATCAAATTGGCCAGAGTACAGAACTTGATTTTCTGTTGAGAGAACTTCGGATCAACATTGATGTGAGTAAGCAATTAAGATTGCATGATCTGGCATTACTGTGTCATCAACGTGCAGAATCGATTTTAGAGCGTGATACGGCTAGTCAACAGCGCAAAAATAAGCTTTATCGTGCCAGAAACTTGGCTCACCGCTATGCTATGCCTATTCTCGCTGACTGTATTGCAGTGACTAAGTTTGATACGGTAAAACGTATTTATGGCAACTATAAATTAAGCAACGGTGATTACATCTTGGATGCGATTGCCCGTGCCATGTCTCAAGTGGCAATTGATTATCCAAACTTCAATAACTATACCGAATTCGATATTTCTGATGCCCGTATTGCTTCAGTGGATCTTCAGGATGTGATTGTGAAAAACAATCCAAAGAATAACTCGTTATTCTTCCAGATCATTCGCATGTTCTATAAAAAACGTATTGCATATTCAGAAGAAGACTTACAACGTGGTGAGATCCCTGATACCTATCTCGAATATTATTCAAGACTGGTTGCCGAGTTAAAAGTTGACCGTAAATATATGGTATTTGATGAGATGCACAACATTAAGTCAGACCAGACCATGCTTGCGGAATTGGAGCGAGACAGCCGTGAAGCCCGTAAATGGGGTATTGCCTATTACTTAAGCTCACAATACATCAGTGACTTTGGTTTACTGGTGAAAGCTGCCCGTAGATTTGTTGTTTGTTCATCGGGTTCACCTGAAGAACGAAAAGAAATTGTTCAGGCCTTATCCCTTACACCTGCTCAAGTCAGTCGTTTGACAACCGCTGTAGGCCTACGTCCAACAGGTATGACTTATTTATCAAAAGTCATCAATAAGCAGGGCAATGAATTTGTTCAGTTCCTCACTTCAATGGTTGGTTCAAAACGCCTGTGGTTATTAACCACAGATCCAGATGACCAAGCGGTACGCAGCATACTTCGTAAACGCTATGACTTGGATACAGTCATCAATATGTTGGCCATGATTCACCCTAGAGGTGTTAAATCAATTATTCAGGTCAAAAAGGAGGAACGTGCTTTAGAACTCGCCAGTAGCTCAATGAGCATTGATCAGCAGCAAGCAGCAGTTGAATCGGTTTATAACGAATTGGCTGATGATATTGTAAATACCTATAACTATATCAATAGTCGTAGTGTGGCTTAAGTTGGTACTCACAGAGAACTTCCATTTAAATTAGGAAGTTCTCTTTTTTTATAAGAAAAAGGAAAAGTTGAAAGATGGTTGCGCCTAGACACGATGGAACTACAAATCAATTTGAACCGAAAGATTTGCGTGTAGATACCCGTGATATATTTCAGAAAATGCACCAAGCATTGCTGAAATCTGATGGGTCTCAGTTATTTGCCATAATTATTTCTTCGCTTGCCGTATTAACAATTTTCTTTCCCTTTTTCCTAATTCTTTTAACGCCAATCGCCTTACTAATGATCCGTTTGTACTTAGTACCTAAAAAACGGTTTCACAATATGCCATATCGAGTGCCTAAACATGCCAAGATCCCTGACGGATCTTTTGATGCTCTGGCCAGAAAGGTTTCCTTGTGGAAAAATCCTGAGAAAGCATGGGGAGATGGTACATATTACTATGGTGTTGACCGCATCACAGGACAACAGGTTTGGAAAACAGACAGTGATGAAAGAACCCATGACCTCCTCATTGGTACAACGGGTGCAGGTAAGACTGAAACGATTAAAATGATCCTGACCAATCCATTGCTGCAAAATAGTGGATTTATCATTTCTGATGCAAAGGGTACAACGGATCTAGTCGCCGAATTAATGTATTTGACTGCTCGTTTTATGCGTCAAGACGATATGTTGGTGACTAACTTTATTACCGCAGGGCGAGACTTGCTTGAGAAGCAAGAAGATAAGCTCAGTAACACATTTAACCTGATGTCATACACCAGTGCAGCCATGCTAAGTGAACAGTTGGTGTACCTACTGGATGACTCTGGTGGTTCAGGTGGTGATATGTGGAAAGGCCGTACAATTATGTACCTGACTGCATTAACCAATATTCTGACATTTCTTAGAGATCGTGGCCTATTATTACTTCAGCCAAAAACTTACGTTGAATATCAGGAACTCAACTTAATTATCCGTGTGGCCTACGGAGAGGATTTTGAAAAATATTATAAAATCTTTGGTGAAAAATACATCACAGCTGTAAGTCCATTACGTGCCTATCTTGGCTCTTTGGCAGGTTTTGATGAAAGCAGAATGTACAAACAGGATGCAAAAACCAATGAACAGCACGGCTATGTAATTATGAGTTTTACCCGTGCAATCAGTGATCTGTCATTTAACTTTGGTCATATCTATGGTGATAAAGCCTCAGAAATTGATATGTTCGATGTGGTATTGAACAGACGTTGTTTGCTGATTGTTTTACCTGCTCTACAAAATGCTCCAGATACGATCAAAATGCTTGGAAAACTCTGTGTCGGATCATTGAAGCAAATGATGGCAGGGGCATTGGGTAACAAGATTGATGGTGTGGTACGAAATGTTATTGAATCGAAAGTCACAGCCTCCAAGACTTGCTATAAAGTTGTTCTGGATGAAGTAGGCTACCAAATTGTGGCAGGTCTTTCGGTAATTCCTGCTCAAGCTCGTGGCCTATCTTTCAGTATGACCTTTTCCGCACAAGACGTTTCGGACATTTTACGTGCAGATGAAAAAGAGGGTGAGGCAATTATTGCCAATACCAATACAAAAACTATCGGTCGTATTAACTCTGGTGAACAAGGCCAAACTTATACCCGTGTTAAAGGGATTGTAAGTGATACCAATCAGGCCACGATTCAGGGCTACAATGTTGAGACAAGTGAACTATTTGGTACGAATTACCGACAGTCCACAAATGTAGGTATTGAGAAACGTCCAACAGTTTCTTATAAGTCATTGGCCACTCAGCAAGAGGGGCAATTCACAATGATTATTGCGAAAAAAATTGATGGCGGTAAAAGTGGCGTATTGTCTGCGATCCAAATGCAGACCATGTATGTAACACCACCAAAACTAAATAAGATCCGCTTAAATGATTTCGTATCGATAGAAAAGGAACTTTCATATTTTGACCACATCGAATATGAAGACCAGATAGCGAAATTAGCCAGTTTCATTGAAACTGGTACATTGGCTCAAAGTTGTCCGAACTATGGCAAAATTGAGGCAATAGGAGCTGAGAATCGGGGTATTCAATCTGACTTAGAAAATATCGGGGCAATGTTCAACCAAAACCAAAGTAATGTTGGTTCGTCATTCTATGCTGCACTCAGAACTATTCAGCTGATGCTTGAGGCAAGTAGCGTGAATGATTTTGCGTCTCCATTCTATGAGGTGGACGTAGCTGATAGTTCATTCAATGATGAGCTAGATAATGAAATTGATAACTTATTTGCTGAAGTTAAAGTGGAGAATGAACAGCTTGCTTTTGTTTTGGATGAAACCAACAAGATCCAGACTAGACAGCAAGAAGATTTACCACCTGAAGAAATTTTGAAAAATATAGATCATTATTTGAAATTAAACCAAAACGAAGTTCAAACGGTCACTGAGATTCAGGATTTTGTTAAGGAAAATAATTACATTGATGCTGAGCAGCTGTATTCAAATGAGTTCGCTCAACGTGTACAGTCGCACTTAAAATCTTCAGATATATTTATTTCCCATTTCTCCATCCCAAGTATAGAGGATCTACAGCAGCTTGATCAGGCAGCATTAGATACGCAAAAGGCACTTACAAGATATGTAGATGAATCGATGCTTGAGCTATGTGAGGAAGATGCGATTCAACGCTATCAATATGTGGAAGACTTTATCAATTGTCGTGATGTTTCAGTGCAGCAGATGCAAAAGGAAATTAAAGATCAGGACGTTGAAATTTTACACAGTTTAGAAAGGTATTATGAAATTATCTTTTCTCAGATCAGTAAAAACCTTAAAGATGAATGATGATTAAAGCAAAAAAGACTGGTATATCCAGTCTTTTTTTGGCTTTAATAAAAGTGAATTTGATATATTAACAATTGTTTAGATAAAAATATTGATTTTGGGGAAACCATGTTAACTAGAACAGAACAAAGTCATCGTCTGGGTAATGCACTTGCAAACTTGAGCACATCAATTACGTTTAAAGGTCAGCAAGGATTGTTCGATGATCATCATGTAATGGAGGTTATTTTACCACCATTACTTAATCACCTTTATAGTTTGGGTTTAATAAATCTAAATGTACTCAAGCATAACCATCCTGCAATAGATCTTGGTGATTCTATTATGGGTAAGGCGATACAGGTTACAGCTGATGGAAGTAGATCCAAGATGGTTGATACACTCGATATGCTAGAAAAGCATAATCTGGATAAGACTTACAAAGATATAACTTTCTTAATAATATCTAATCATCCGAAAATCGATTTACAGAGACAAGGTTATTCAATATCAGTAAAAAATCTTGGGGATATTGCAAAAGATATTAGCCTTTTGCCACCAGAAAAATTCGATATTATTTATAATTATTGTGAAAATCAGTTTAGAAACTATTTTACCAACAATACTCAAAGTCTCTTTCAACCAGTAGTGTTGCCATCACAAGATCCAAACTTAGATATTAGTAATTTTATGGTTAGAAATGGATATAAAGTACCTTATGTTATACCAATGAATACTGTTCGTAATGGGCTAATAGAGTTAAAAAATATCCTGACGACTTTAAAAGATGATCAACGTTGGTATATATATAAAATTATGAACTACTCGATACAATATGTACCAGATAGATGGTTTGAATACTGCATTGCTCCTTATAGTTATATGGTAGCAGGTTTACCTTATGGGCAACATTTTGCTTTCAGAACAGTTGTAGAAAGCATAGAAGCAATGAATCTTGGTTATTTCGAAAATGAGGGAACACATAGGTTCGACTTTCAGTTCTGTGCATTATCTTATTCAGCTAACTTAGATGATTTTAATTTTTTTGGTACTATTTGTAGATTTCTTTCTCAAAATTATGATCCAAAAGCATTAGAAAAAATTGTAATTCATTGCGATTTTTCAGATATTAATTAAGAATAATTTGCCTTGAAAAAAGAAAGATTCATGGTTTGAAGCATGAATCTTTTGGCTATTAGGAAAATCATGGGTAATCACCAACCACCACCATCAATCTTACCAACTAATGCTAATGATTTGCAGGCTTCCATTTGTCTCTGACTTTCACCTCCATTGTTAATGATGTGTGCTGAGAAAACAGGAGGTTTTAACTTGGTAAACTATAGACACTCATCAGGAGTTTACCATGAGCAAGAAACAGAAGACTTACACCGCAGAATTTAAAGTTGAAGCAATAAAATTGATTGAAGCCAATCAAGGCAATGTATCGGAAACAGCCAGACAACTTGGCATTTCAATGCAAACTCTTTCAAATTGGAATAATAAAGCAAAGACTGGCACCTTAGCAGGCACTAAACAATATTCACCTGATCTAAATGCCTTACTCGAAGAAAATAAAAAGCTCAAACAACAGCTCAAAACAGCTGAAATGGAACGTGAATTTCTAAAAAAGGCAGCAGCGTACTTTGCGAAAGAAAGTCAGTAAGGTACGCCTATATGAAACAGCAAAGACATTTATTCCCGATTAGCTTTATGGCTAGATTACTTCACGTTTCAGTGTCACGATTTTATGATTGGCTAAAACGAGGCATGAATAAAAGATTGGTTCAGCGAAATCAACAGACAATTTTGGTCAAAATAGCTCATGAGGAAACTAAACAAAGCTATGGCTATATTCGATTAACTAAGCATTTACAAGCGCAAGGTATCAAAATCAGTACGTATGCTGTACGTCAAATAAAAAAGCTCAACCAGCTGTATTGTAAGCGTCATAAGCGTTTCAAAAGAACTACGAAGAGTGATCATAATCGAGCGATCTACGCAAATTTACTAGAGCAACAGTTTTCAATGACTAAGCCCAATCTTGCATGGTCAAGCGATATTACATACATTTGGACTGCTGAAGGTTGGTTATACTTGGCAGCAGTAAAAGACCTGTACACGAAACAAGTGGTTGGCTATAGCTTAAATGAGCGTATGACCGCACAACTTGTTTGCAATGCACTGACTATGGCGATTCGTAATCAAAAACCAACGAAAGGCTTAATTGTTCATTCGGACAGAGGCAGCCAATATTGCAGCCATGAATATCGAAAGATACTGGAAAAATGTGATTTTCAAGGTTCAATGAGCAAACGTGGGGACTGTTACGATAATGCACCGATTGAAAGTTTCTGGGGCATACTCAAGAATGAATTAGTGCATCATTGCAACTATAAAACCAGAGATGAAGCTAAAGCAGATATTACAAAATACATTGTGTTATTTTATAATCAGCGAAGAATTCAAAAGAGTTTGGATTTTAAAACGCCAAATCAAATAGCAGAGAACTTTTATCGGTTAGCTGCCTAGCATATCCCAAGTGAAAGTCTCCTGCTAATTCAGCACATATCATTCAATAGCAATGTTATAGATATAGTAAGCCAGCCTATTACCATACCATATATAACAGAGTTGGGTAATGAATCTACTTATACCCCTGATTTCCTAGTACAGTTTTCCAGTGCAAATTGTGATGATTTTGAGGAAATCACCTGTCCACTGTTGATAGAAATAAAACCTAGAAAGAAACTTATAGAGGATTGGAATAAATTAAAGCCAAAATTTAAGGCAGCTCATGCTTTCGCTAAAGAAAAAGGTTGGAAATTCAGGATCATAAATGAAACAAGGTTATATGATCAGTATTGGAGAAATATCAATTTTTTGAAAAGATTTAGACGTTCTCATGTGGATGTCTATGATGAACAAACTTTAATTGAGACTTTAGATAGTCTTGGTCAATCGACTATTAATCAGTTACCTGCACATATTTTCAAGGATAAAACCAATATTCTTAGAGGTATTCATCAAGTATGGGCATTGGTCGCAAAAAGAAAAATCATGTGTGATTTATATTGTCCCTTAACCGCAGAGACGGTGATTTGGGTAAATCAAGATGATGTGCTTACAAGGAGATTTTAAATGGTTCAGACTGATACTGTAAGTATTGATCGAAGTCGGATCATACTCAAACCAAATGTTATCGTTAAGTATGATGGGCAACCGTATAAGATTGCTAATGTTCTGAATGCCAACGATATTGTGATTTCTAGTTTAGATTCTATACGTTGCTTACAAGTAAGTGCAGACTCTCTACAAGTATTTGAACCTGAAAATAACCAAACTAAAGATATAAATAAAGGTGATTGGGATATTACGCATGAAGCATGGAAAATAGCTTTACATCGTTATGAAATTATCAAACCGTTAATTGGGTATTCAACAACTGACTTGGTAGAGCAACGGGCAAGTGAATATGACATTAACCGCTCCACTTTATGGAAATGGTTAAAAGATTTTAGAGAAAATAATTCTATCTTAGTGTTAGTTCCTAAAAAGAGAGGTTGGACGAGCAAGAAGTCTAGATTGTCTCCTCAAATTATGAATATTATTAATCAAGGTATTCAAGAGGAATATCTCAATGCCAGAAAGCCTAGTATTGCAAAGACTATAGATTTTATTAAGGCAGAATGTTCTCGTCTTAAACTAGAAGCACCCCATGACAATTCAATTCGTAGAAAAATAGAAGCCTTAAATGACTATATGGTGATCAAGGCTCGTCATGGTTCTAAGGCAGCACAAGATAAGTATGCATCTGCTGCTGGTGAGTTTCCTAATGCTGATTATCCCTTGGCATATGTACAGATTGACCATACTCCGTTAGATATTGAAATTGTTGATGATGAGTTTAGAGAAGCGATTGGACGACCATTTCTAACATTAGCTATTGATGTAAATACTCGAATGGTGGTCGGTTATTACTTGTCCTTAGAAGCCCCCAGTGCAACATCTGTTGCCATGTGTATTGCTTCCAGTATTTTGTCAAAAAAACGAAAGCTTATTGAATTAGATATAGATGCTGATTGGCAAGTCGAGGGCCTTATGGACTCTGTACATACAGATAATGGTCCTGACTTTAGAACTAACCATATCAGTCGAGCTTGCTTGAAATATGGGATTCATTGGGAGTTTCGTCCGATTGGTGGGGCAAGGTTTGGTGGACATATCGAACGTTTAATTGGGATTGTTAACCTTGAAATGCACATCTTGGATGGTACAACTTTCTCAAATATCCAAGAACGTGGAACCTATGATTCAGCAGGTCATGCTTGTATGACACTGAAAGAACTAGAATATTATATTGTCTATTGGATCACTAAAGTTTATCACCAAAAGAAACACTCCAAGCTCGGTATGTCACCTTTACAGAAATGGCAAGAAGGTGTTTGGGGAACAAAAACTACAGTTGGAACAGGTTTAAAAGAGCGAGTTTCGGATGAAGACACGTTATTTATTGATTTTCTTCCTGAATTTGAATCAACAATTCAACGTGTAGGTGTACAGAAAGACAATCTATTTTATTTTGCTGATTGTTTACGACAATGGGTGAATTGTATTGACCCCGAAGATGTAAATAAAAAGAGAAAAAAGAAATTTCTGTTTAAACGTGATCCAAGGGATATTTCTCTTATTTGGTTTTATGAACCTCTGTCCAATACATATTTTAAAGTACCTACTGCTAAACGAGAAATGCCACCAATTAGCTTATTTGAATACAAACAAGTGCAGAAATATCTTCGTGGTGAACAACAGGATAATCAAAATCAGGATGAGATTTATAAAGCAATTCTTCATTTACGAGAGCAATTGAAACAATCCCGTAGTTTGACTAGGAAGCAACGGAGGGTAAATCAACGTAAAAAAGAAAATGCAAAAGCAACACATCATTTGTCTGTAAAAAATGAACCTGAAATACCGTCTGTTGTCGAAAACAGTGTTCAGCCAACTAATGATTTATGGAGTATTCCATTGACTGCATTTGAGGATTTAAGGGGATGATAATGCAAAAATATGAACATCTTGCAGATGATGTGCTTGAAGTGATGACTCTAAGTGATAGTGATCGTATCAATACTTTATTTTCTGATCGTTGGATTGGTTATAAAAAAGCAGTCACTATTTTGGATACTTTAACTGATCTGTTGAATCGCCCTAGGAAGCTTCGCCCAGAATGTTTATTGATTGTGGGTGATTCTAATATGGGTAAAACGACCATTATCCACGAATTCACAAAGCAGCATTACACCAAAACAGTGAATGACATAGATATGGAGCTGCTGTCTGTAAAAAAACCTGTTTTAACCATATTAGCCCCTGCTAAAGCGAATGTAAAAGAACTCTATATCAATATATTGAATCATTTCTTTGTCCCATTTCGTCCTACTGATCCTGAAGCAAAGTTACGGAATCAGGCTGTCCACCTAATGCGGAAGTATGAAACAAAAATGTTGATTATTGATGAAATCCATAATTGTTTAACAGGTTCTACCAAACTTCTTTCCGAAGTGATGAATACCTTAAAGAATCTAAGTAATGATCTAAGTCTGAATATCGTTGGCGTTGGTACTCGTGAAGCAGTCACGATCCTACATACCGATGCTCAATATGCAAGCCGTTTTGATGTAGCAATGTTGCCTAAATGGGAACTGAATCAGGATTTTCTAAGACTATTATTAAGTTATGTACGATTATTGCCTTTAAAGAAACGTTCTAATCTAGCATCTCAAAGACTTGCCACCCTCATATTTGAAATTTCAGGTGGGAATTTTGGTGACTTAAACAGATTGTTGATTGAGTGTGCTAAAGAGGCAATCTTACAAGGTAATGAAGAAATTACCGAAGAAATTGTTCATAAATTTAAATGGCTTAAACCAACCGAGGGTATGAGGAATATTAGAAATATAAATCTTAACGTGGTTTAGGTATTCTGCTTTTCATAAGGAAATAGCCATGCACCAAGTAGAACAACGTTGGTATATTCGTACCCCTATTCAAGAGGGTGAAGTATTTTCTTCTTGGCTCATACGTTCTGCTTTGGATTTAGGCTGCTCACCATTAACTTTAGTGAATCTTTTGTGGGAAAAATGGAGAGGATTAACGATAGATATTGATCGAGGGCTAAATGAAGAAAAATTAGACATATTGTTAAATCATTGTTTTATAGAACAACATGAAGTTCAGAAAACTATGTTAAGCAGCTATTTCCCTGCTTTAATTCCAATAAACTACAACAAAAATCAGCGTATTCCTTGGATATTGGCTCTAGGTATTCGGAATCGTTCAAATGTGTCAGGTCGTCAAATTTGTACGCAATGTCTAAGTTCTACCCATACGCCACCATATTTGCGTATCAAGTGGCGTATGGGGTGGCATAGTGGCTGTGATATTCATAAAACCATATTAATAGATCATTGCCCTCAATGCGGAATCACACTACAACCTACAAAAATTGATATAGAACATGGTTCATTAGCGATTTGTACTTCATGCTATGCTGATTTAAGTACATTCATTCAACGTCCAGTAGAAACGGATGCATTAAGATTTCAGCATCAAGCCGATCAAGTCTTGGAATTACAGCTTGGGCGATATAATCAAAAGGATATTTCATCAATAGAGTGGTTTGAGATTGCTCGTACATGGTTGAGTTTTATTCGTTCCCCCATAAATATGAAAAGTCCTAATCTGTTGCAAATGTTTGAAAGTTTTAATATTGATTTAAATATAGATTATCCCATTACACCTGTAGCCTTTGAATTTTTAACGGTTCAGGAGCGTGAAAGATTATTATCAATTTTAAATAAAATCATGGCATTACCTTGTGATTTGATTGTGGAACGTTCTTTAGAATATCGTGTAAGTCGTTCTTATTTTTGGGATAAAAGAAAAAAACTACCTCTACAGCTTCAATTAATGAAACACAAAATGTTGAAGCCAAGTAAGATTGTTTTGCCTAAAGATAATGCCATTGTAATGCGTAAACCCAAATCCAAAAAAAGTGTACAACGGAAGTGGTTAAGGCTTTTAAGAAAGCTACAGAAAGGTGGAACAAGTGACTTTAGCTCAATTGCCCCATGAACAAGGCTGTAGTGGTTGTGACAGGGCAGATATAGATAAATTTAAAAAAAGATATAAGGGCAACAAGTATTGTTCAACTTGTTATGCCCGACTTTTTAAAAAAAGAGCTTGTCCAAAATGTGGTGAATATGCCCGATTGCCAAAAAATGATGATGAGGCTATTTGTAACGAGTGCATTAAAAAACAGCCTTGTATTCGCTGTAATCAAGCCAATAAGCCGATAGGAACGCTCACTGAATATGGTGGGGTTTGTAATAGCTGTTCTGTCTATTTTCGCCCAATTGAGCGTTGTGAGAGGTGTGATACACCATCACAAAAACTGACGCATATTTCACGATTTGGTGATGATTTAAGAGTATGTCCCAAATGCTCTACTAGAGATTATGAAACATGCACCTCTTGTCATAAATATCGCTTATTAGAGCAAGACGATACAGGAGCTAAGATTTGTAAAAAATGTAGGAATAATCCCAAAAAGAAATGTAAGCAATGTGATGGGATGATACCAGCAGGCTGTTCTGATCTATGTGATAACTGTTATTGGCATAGGAATCTATGGGGGAAAGCTAGACGCAATATTAAAGCATTCCAATCTCCACACTTACAGGCTCAATATGAGCAATATTTAATTTGGTTAGAAGATAAGGTTGGTGCAAATAAAGCGGCACTGTATATCAATAAACATACTCATTTTTTTATCAAAACTGAAGAATTATGGCTTGATACAATTCCTACAGCAGAACAGTTATTAGTTGTTTTAAGAACCAGTGGACTTAGAAAATTTGAGTTGGTTACATCTTGGCTAGATGAAGCCCATCACATTAAGACTGCATTAGAGGATAAAGATTTTTGTTCTCAACAGGATCAGATAGAAAAACTGATTTTAAGTCTTCCTCAGCCCTCTAGAGCTTATGATGTTGTTATGTCCTATAAAAGTGAACTTGATATAAAAATGAAAGATGGAAAGACCAGTATCCGTTCAATAAAACTTGCAATAAAGCCTGCGGTTGCTCTTATGCACTATGTTTGTGCATCGGGAGCCATATTACCTGACTTAGACCATGTAAAAGCCTATCTTATTGATTTTTCTGGTCAGGCTGCTGCACTAACAGGGTTCATTAATTTTTTGAATAAAAATTTTGATACATCTATAGATTATTTGGCTTTTAAAAAATCAAAAAATTTCAATAAAAAACGAAAAAATAAAGTAGAAAAAGAAATTATTCAGTTGATGGATAAGCCTTTGTATAATAAAGAAGATGTATTAAATTGGGTAAAAAATGGGCTAAGATATTTTCATAATGTATCTTATGTGGAGTCTCTAAAGGTTAAATTTGAGATGATTACAGAAACTGCTGATGGATATGCTATTTTATTGCAGAATCATTCTTATTGGTTGCCAAAAAACATATTGGACTCAAAGAGATAGATTTTTTTGGATTATGCTGTGCTATTCCAAGCTAATTTATTGTACAAGTTGATTGGTTTATCTAATTCTTCTAAAAGAAGTACCCATAACAACATGGGGGCAGTACAATTAGAAAAGTTGTTAAGAAATAGTACTACTTATTGACTTCAAATTCATGCAAATGAGTAAAAAGATGAAACTTTCAGAGTTAAGTGAACTTGCTAAGCAAGACATTAAAGATTTAGAAGATGCTAAAAAGTCAAAAGAAGATTATAAGTCTAAGATTGAATTGTTTAAAAATAATGCAATTTTTCTAAAAAATGAGCTTGATGGTTACATAGATGATGCGTTATTTTCTGTACTAGGCTCTCATGGTTTTATCCGTAAGTCGAATGTCCTCAATCACTGGTATTTGGAGGATTCAGACATTTCTATCAGATCTCAAATAAATGAATCGGCCACTGTAAAAAAACTAACTTGTATTGCACAAGTTGTTGTAAAACGTGGTTCTCTTGAAAATACATTTAATTTGAAAATCTCCCATAAAAATTCAGAATTCTTTGAATTTTCAGATTATTACGAAAAATTTTCTAAACAGCTAAGTAATGAACTTACTATAGACAAGTTGAATACCATTAAGAAACACCTAATAAAAATGGATGAGCATCCAGAACTCATATCCTCTGAGTTCAAAAGAAATTTAAGAAGTGAAGAAAGTTTTGAATTGAATTTTAAAGGAAAAGTTTATGCGAGTACGGACGAAAATTTTCTTATAATTTTGGAAGAAATGTTAAGTCTGGCAACGTGTCTTAAAAATTAGAAAACATGTATAAGTAATTAAACATATTAGTATGGGCTTAATTACTTATGCAAAGTGGTCATCAGTTGCAGCCATGGAGGGACATTGGGAAACTAATCATGAGGAAGGGATGCCACTTTATTTATTTGGACTGCCTGACATGCAGGAAGAACATACCAAATATGCCATCGCTATTCCCAATTTAGGTAGTTTAATTCTGACTCATTCAATGGATGGAACTGTCACTGGATTAAAAGACTTTGCCCCTGAAGATCGTCCAAACTCAACCATTGTATTTTGGAGTTTCCGTATTATGGTGGGGCTTGGCATGTTAATGCTGCTGATGGCATTCGCCAGTGTCTGGCTTAGAAAAACAGGCAAACTCTATGAGCAAAAATGGTTTCATGGTTTTGCACTTATTATGACACCCTCTGGTTTTATTGCCTTACTGGCAGGTTGGTTTACCACCGAAGTTGGACGGCAGCCATGGATTGTCTATGGCATTATGCGAACCAAAGATGCGCTTTCTCCTGTATCAGCCGAGCAGGTGGGTTTAACCCTGATTATCTTTGTGGTGGTCTACTGCATTGTGTTTGGTGTGGGTATTTATTACATGCTCAAACTAATGCATAAGGGACCAAAGTTTATTCATAGTCAGGCAAGTGAAATAGGCGGTGTGGGACATTTTAAAACCCCGATGCGCCCACTCAGTGCCATCAATGAATCTCTTGATGAACAGGATAAAGGAGCATCATCATGATTGATTTATCTTTAATCTGGGTTGCCATTATTGGTTTGGGTGTACTGGTCTATGTGGTACTTGATGGATTTGATTTAGGTATTGGGATTCTCTTTCCTTTTGTCAAAGACCAACAGGAACGGGATGTGATGATGAATACTGTTGCCCCCGTCTGGGATGGTAATGAAACATGGATGGTACTCGGTGGGGCAGGATTATTTGCAGCTTTTCCCATGGTCTATTCAGCCGTCTTATCTGCACTGTATTTACCAATTATCCTCATGGTGATTGCCCTGATTTTTCGTGGGGTTGCCTTTGAGTTTCGTTTTAAGGCAAATCGTACCAAACATTTATGGGATAAGGCATTTATTGGTGGGTCGATACTTTCCAGTTTTTTACAGGGTGTGATTTTAGGTGCATATATTCAGGGCATCAAAATTATAGATGGTCGTTATGCTGGTGGTGGACTCGACTGGCTCACGCCATTTTCTTTATTTACAGGTGTGGGCGTGGTGGTGGTGTATGCTGCTTTGGGCTGTGGCTGGTTGATTTTAAAAACTGAATCTCAGTTGCAACAGCAACTTTATCAACTGATGCCTAAACTGGTGGTAGCATTATTGGTGATTTTTGCTGGGGTCAGTATCTACACGCCACTGGCACATCCTGTAATTGCTGAACGCTGGTTTAGCTTACCGCAACTGTTTTATTTTAGCCCTGTACCAATACTGGTTTTATTATTGAGTTTTCTGGTGATTCGTGCCTGTAAACAACGACATGAGTTTGCACCCTTGATGTATATGTTTGGTCTTGTCTTTTTAGCCTATACAGGTTTCCTGATTAGTCTGTTCCCCTACATTATTCCACCCTCAGTGACTATCTGGGATGCCGCAGCACCGTATCAAAGCCAGCTATTTTCGTTGATTGGTGCGTTAATTCTTATCCCAATTATCATTACCTATACTGCGATGTCCTATTGGGTATTTCGGGATAAAGTTAAAGTCGGTGATGGTTATCACTAAAGGAGTAAAGCCATGAAACTTTCTCAAACCCAATGGTTTATTGTGCTTTGGCTGGGTGGTTTTTTAAGTTTACTTATGATTGCAGGCTTTTTTAGGCTGTTACTTAAGTTGGCCTATTAAATAGTAAATTGCCAGAATAATAAGGTGCTGTCGATTTTATTTAGGAGTGATGGAGGTTTAAAGTGGAAAACAATTATTGGGAAAAGGTTTACCAATCCAAACAGGTAGATAAGGTAAGCTGGTATCAGCAGCAAGATTTAAAAAGACTAGCTCTAATTCAACATCATGTTGTTGATTTAAAATCAAATTTAATAGATGTGGGTAGTGGTGCATCATTACTTATCGACCAACTGATTGAAATAGGGTATAAAAATTTATATCTTCTGGATTTATCTGAAACAGCTTTAAATACAACTAAATATAGACTTAAGGAGAAAGAGCTGGATGCAGGTCATGTACAGTGGCAGGTTGCGGATATTTGTATAGCTCAGTTACCAACACAATTTTTTGATTTATGGCATGACCGTGCAGTATTTCATTTTATGGTGACAGAAACTCAACAACAGCAATATATAGATGTAATGCGTCATGCACTAAAGCCTAATGGTATGGTGATGATTTCTACCTTTGCTGAAGATGGTCCGACCCAATGTAGCGGTTTACCTGTAGAGCGTTATAGTGTGAATAAACTGGCGATGACATTGGGGCAAGATTTTCAGCTTATTCAGCATGATACTGAAATTCATTTAACGCCTTGGGGAACGGAACAAAAATTCCTAAATACTTTATGGCGTTTTCAAGGCTAATCAGAAATTGAAGAATAAATCCTGATTTTTAATCCTTGTGGTTGATTGTGCAAAAACTGCATTGAAAACCCATGTTTTTCCAGTAGTAATTTGACTAAAGATAATCCCAAACCATGCCCAGCATTTTGCGAAGATTTACGCCAGAATCGCTGTGTCAGTAAACCGAGTTCAGCATTGGTCAAACCATGACCTGTATCCGCAACCATTAAATCCCCCTTATCCATATATATTTGAATCGGGGTTATCGATTGTGCATGTAAGTAAGCATTCTCAATCAGGTTTTTAAGTACAATCGTTAAAGTAGCGTGAGGTAGATTGATTAAAGATAAACTTTCCCAGTCAATATTAAGATGTTTGGATATATCAGGATATTTTTGTTCAAGTTCAGCAATGACGTGTTGTAGGGTTTGGGCAATGTCTGTGGATTCGATTGAAGCATGTTGCGGTTGTATTTCAGTTTTGCTGAGTAATAATAGTTGTTCCAGTAACTGCTCATAACGCTGGATACTTGCTTCTGCCTGTTTGAGATTGAAGTCAATTTTACCTTGTGTTGGTTCAGTCTGGCTCAGCATAAGCTGGCTCAGTTGAACATGAGTCTTAATTGCGGTAAGTGGACCACGTAACTCATGGGCTGCAAAGGCACTAAAACTTTTTTCATTTTCCAGACTTTGATGCAGGTCATGGATAAGTTCCAGTAAACCATCAACAAAGGGTTGAATTTCTTTAGGGATATTCTGGGTTTTTAATTCCAGTAAATAGGTGGCCGCATCAGATAAATGCTGTTTCTTATGGCTTAGGTGTTGTGCAATCTGGTCTAAAGGTTGAAACTCAACCCGAATAATCCATAAAATTAAAAAAATACATAAAATCAATGTAATGATTAAAGGGATCAATACTGATTGTAAAATCTGTTTGAGCAAGGAATAACGTAATTGCAACCTTTCCGCAGCAACCACCTGTATCTGTCCTTTCTGCAAGACATAACTACGCCATTCCACTCCATTTTCTGACCAGGTACTCAGCCCTATTTTTCGTGTACTTAAACTTTCAGGTGAACCTTGTGTTTTGGCAATCACCTGATGGTTGGCTGAAATATTAGAACTGAATAATGAAACCTGACAGGCAATCAGATTTGGAGTGCCATGGTCTTGTTGTGTCGCATTCACTGTATTGGCAATCTCGTCTACAGGGAGCTGCTGAATTAAACGGGCGACCATATGAGCAGAAGCAGAAAGGCGTTCATCCAGTGTGTTTTGCAGGCGTTTTTCCAGTTCAAAATAAAGCCAGCAGAATACCAGTGACCACAAGATAACAAAGACCACCAGAATAGTGGAAACCAGTCGCCATTTTAAACTATAACTTTTCATGTGCTTTGCTCTGGCACTTTGAACATATAGCCCACACCCCGAACCGTCTGAATCATATCAGGATGAAGCTTTTGCCTGAGGTGATGGATATGCACATTCAATGCATTGCTTTCAATACTGTCCTGATAACCATAAATTTTATCAATCAATTGCTCTGTTTTTAACACTTGATTGGGATAAAGTATAAAGGCTTCCAGCAAACTATATTCCCGTCTGGATAATGTGAGGAGTTGTCCTTGATAATGCGCCTGTTGCGTGTCCTGATGAATCTCTAATTCACCAATATGCAGCACATTTGAGGAGTAACCACGATTTCGTCTTGCCAAAGCATGGACTCTGGCAATCAGTTCCTTTAAGTCAAAGGGCTTGGCCAGATAATCATCTGCCCCGATATTTAAGGCATCTACACATTGCTGGGTTTGATTACGTGCTGTAAGCACCAGAACAGGTACATGAATTTGATCTTTACGCCATGTATTTAACAAATCAAGACCATCCTGATCAGGCAAACCCAAATCCAGTAAACATAAATCAACCGCACTGTTGCGAATAAAATAATCCGCAGCTTTAGCAGTATCGACATGCTCAACTGAAACATTCAGGTAATCTAGTGCAGCAAGAATACTCTGGGCAATATAGGGATCATCTTCAACAAGTACGACAAACATGGTATTTCCTCATCTAGCCCACCTATTTTACAAACAAAAACAGCCCTTAATGTTCTGTTAATTTAGCGTCCCTGATAATGCTCTGAATGTTAAGTTTAGATAAGCTCGTATGTTGATTAAACCATTTATAGCGATTGTATTGGGCATAGCGACAACATCGATATATGCAAATCAGGATTTTTTGCCACCAGAACAGGCATTTAAATTTCAGGCAAGTTCTCTATCTGAAAAAACAGCCGAGTTAAAATGGGATATTGCCCCTCATTATTATTTATATCATGACCAGTTCAAGGTGAGTCTAGATCAGCAGAATCTGTCTTTAAACTTACCCAAAGGGCAGGAAAAGGATGATCCAACTTTTGGTGTAACCAATGTGCACTACAATCAGGTGCTGACCCAACTGGATGTAAAACCAAACAGCCAATATACAGTGAGTTGGCAGGGTTGCTCGGAAGATGGCCTATGTTATCCCGTACAACGTACCACAATCACGACTGATGCAGCAGGACTGCTTCCACAACAAAATTCAGAAACAAAGTTCTCTAATCTTGCAGCTTTAGTCACTCAGGAAAATACATCAAAAGTAGAAACAGAATCTGAAGAGCAAACTGTTCAGGAAAAATCGAATCCTGAAACTTCTTCGACCTTACAGGAGGATGAATCAGCCGTACCTCTTCATGATAAGGTACAAGAGCAGGCTGAAACTCAGCCACAAACAACATCATTGAGTGATGACTGGAACAATGATCAATTCTTTTTAAACCTTTTATCCAATCAAAGTGTCGTTTTTAACATTATCCTATTTTTAGGACTGGGTATTCTGCTTGCCTTTTTACCTTGCTCATTACCTTTGATTCCTATTCTTTCAGGCATTTTGGTGCAGCGTAATAAAGGCTATAAAGCTGCCATCATCGCATTGACCTTTGTACTGAGTATGGCATTGGTCTATGGACTTATGGGTATTGTGGTTTCACAAATTGGTTATGGTATTCAACGCTGGTTTCAAAATCCTGTATTCATTGGCTTATTTGCCCTGATGTTTATTGTATTTGCGTTGAACTTATTTGGTTTATATCAACTGTCCTTACCACAGGGTTTATTACAACGTTTAGACCAGATACAGCAACGCCAAAAAGGTGGAACACTGCTGGGTGCTGGCATCATGGGAGCAGTTTCGGCTTTGATTGTTGGTCCCTGTATGAGTGCACCATTGGCAGGGGCTTTGCTCTATGTCTCTCATCTTGAACATAGTTTACTTGGTGGATTCTACCTGTTCTTACTGGGTCTTGGGATTGGGATACCTTTATTTATCGCCAGTGTCTTTGGAGCTAAATATCTACCCAAACCTGGTTTATGGATGGATCGATTAAAGTTTAGTTTTGGCTTTATCATGCTGGCAATGGCGATATATTTTGCTCGTCCTTTATTGCCTTTAACTTTTTACTATGCAGGACTTGCCTTAATTCTGATTACAATGGCGGGATATTTACTGGGTATTTTACGCCATATTGTCCATATCCCTTATAAAGCTGCCATTCTGGTTTTGATCTGTGGCTGTGCTGTGAGTGGAATTTGGCATATCAATCAAGCGATTGCAAATGTCAAGACCACAGAAAGTGAGTCACTTCAATCGTGGATCATTGTTAAAAATCAACAGGAACTGAATCAGGCGTTAGCTGCACATGCTAAAGACCCTATTGTCATTGACGTCTATGCTGACTGGTGTGTTGCTTGTCAGCCTATCGAAAGAGATGTTTTACCAAGAACTGATGTTCAGGATGCATTGAAAAATGTGACTCGTATTAAACTGGATTTAACCCAGTATGAAGCTTCGCAAGACATCATTTTAAAACAGTGGCAGATTCTTGGTCCACCAACGGTATTGTTTCTTGCACCTAACCAGAAAGAGCAGCGTGATCTTCGTCTTACAGGAACTTATACCGCAGTACAACTAATTCAGAATATTCAAAAATTAAATAGGGAGAATCAACCTTGATTTCTTCCCAAGCATTGCATCTCGGTGTTTTTATACTCCCGTGGTCACTATTGATTTTACTGTCTGGATTTGTTGGCGTATGGTTCATTGGGAAATATTTTAAGCAACGTCATCAATGGAGTGATTCAACCTGGAAGTGCTATAAGGATTCCTTATGGACTGCACTATGGATTGGCTTATTTGCCGCAAGACTTGTATTTGTGCTGATTCATGCTGATTTATATTTGGCTCATCCAATAGATATTCTTAAGGTTCAGGATAAAGGATTTAACCTTTATGCAGGCATCATTGCGGGTAGTGGCTGGTTTATCTGGAAAAATCGCTTATTAAAATTGCCTGCATTGGTAAGCAGTTTTCTATTGTTTATCACAATACAGTTTGTGGGAATCAATTTACTCAATCATTGGAATGCACAGCAACACTATCCAGATTTAGCATTTAACGATCCCAAACAGCAACCACAATCCCTGACTCAATTTATTGGTAAACCTACTGTCGTGAATTTATGGGCGAGTTGGTGTCCGCCTTGCCATCGTGAAATGCCTGTGTTGTATCAGGCACAGCAAGATTATCCAAATGTTCAATTTGTCATGCTTAACCAAGGTGAAACACCTGAAGCGATTGTGTCCTATCTACATCGTTATCAATTGAATTTTAACAATGTCTTGTTTGATCCTCATGGGGAAATGCCTCAACACATGAATATGTATGGCTTACCCAGTACCTTATTTTTTAATGCACAAGGACAACTTGTGGAACGTCATCTTGGTGAATTAAGCCAAGCCATGCTCAAGCAATACCTGCGAAAAATTACTTATCCATCAAATCAATAGAGGTGTAACCTGATGAACGCTCATTTAAAGTTAATGTCTGGCTTAATATTATCCCTGAGTGCCGCTCAGACATTTGCTGCTGTACCCACAATTAAGCAGCAACTGGAAAAAGAGGGCTTTAGCTTTGTAAAACAGATAGAAGCCCCCGCACAAATGACGGGTTGGGCAGGACATATGCAACAAAATCCTGCAACAGTCTTTATCTCCAATGACCAGAAATATTACATCATTGGTGACTTACATAATGCCAAAGGCGATAACCTGACTGTTGATGCCCTAAATAAGCATGTTAAACAATCCGTATTGGATGATGTCTGGAAAAGTTTGGGTAAATCCGCTTATATTCAGGACGGCAATGTTAATGCACCCCGTATTGTCTATGTATTCTCAGATCCAAACTGTCCATACTGTCATATGTTTTGGGAAAAAGCCCGTCCTTATGTAAAATCAGGAAAAGTCCAGTTACGTCATATTCAAGTGGCAGTGATTCGTCCAGAAAGTAGAGGACAGGCAGCAACATTACTTGCTGCTGCAAATCCAGCAAAGGTTTTTGAAGAATTTAATGCGACCAAAGGGAAGCAGAAGATAAAAGAAATGAAACCAATCCCAGCGAACATTGCCCAAAAAATTGAAAGTAATGAAGAAATGATGACCAAGTATGGTTTTTATGCTACACCTGCAATGATCTGGAAAAATAGTAAGGGGCAAATGGAAACTGCTTCTGGCGTACCAAAAGATTTGAAAGGAATTTTTCAATGATATATTTGAAAGATATGAGCCAAAATTAAATTTGGCTCATATCTAAGTTCTATATGACAAGAATCCTGTTTATACCTGATAATATTTTATAATCTACTTATAACTAATAAGTTAAATTATTTGCTTAATGCCTTAAAAAGATTCTTGAATTTATTTTTCCATTCATCAGGAGTTGCCCAAGAATGTTTGAGAGAAATAATTTGTTTAGTAAAATGTTCGCAATGGGCCATCCATTTTTTAATCCCTTTTGCACTTTCAAGTTCTATACATATTTTACTTATCTGTTCTCCAGTTAATCTGTAAGGAGTAATGATAAGGAAAGCGCAGAAAGCTTCATGGTTTCTATTTTTATGTATATCAATTAAATAGTAGTGATCAATTCTATCTTTGAGTTCTAGTTTTAGAAATAATAGTTGTCTTCCAAGCTTATCATCAATCCAAGACGGGTGATTAGGATTAGGAACAAGTTCTTTGATTTGCAAGGTTGAAGCCTTCTATTCCCTCACCAAACTCATTAATAGCATAGACTTTTTGCAATGGAGAATCTTTCTCTAACGCTAATGCTTGAAGTGATTCAATAATATACGGAATGTCAAAACGTTCATCCCTTGTAGGCGGTTTATCTGTAGTTTCTGACTTTTTGATATTTGTTTTTTCATTTCCATGCGGTTCATCGGATGATGTCTCAACATCTTCGGATTTATCTGTATATGGTCGAATATAGGAATCAACTTCTACTGGATCGGTAGTAGGTTCATTAAATGAATACTTCAATATACCATTGGTGTTTCCTGATTCTACATCAGACCTTTTTCGGTATTCACCATTTACTTTTGATGGCGGTTTTTGGGTATTGATATGTTCATTCTTATTTTTGCTTTTTTCCCGAGGAATTGGGTTCTTTTCATCGTCTTTGGGGATAGTGTTAATGTGGTCTTGATTTACATCAATGGTATGGTCATCAATCGGGTCAACTTTTTTGAATCGAGTGATAAAGAACCGTGTTTTATTATCATCTAACCAAAGTCCTTCTACCTCAACTGATAGCTTTGTTGGATGGGGAGGAAATACAATTGGATATCTTTTACCATACTGGAGAGGATCAAAATCAGTAATTTCCATACTGTGTTGAAGTCGTTCAACTATGTTTTGAACGTGTTCATTTAAAGCGAGATTTGCAAGAAAGATGATGGCGATTTCACCTAGATCTTCATAAGGTTTTCTAATCCTGATTCTGTATTCAGTTTGATCTTCTACGGATTCAGTTGTATAAGATTCAAGATAACGATTAATAATATTTTGAATTAGTGAGGATAATATCATTCCTCTAATATCTTTACGGTTCACAAATAAACTATGAAGAATATGAACTGCGGAAGTAATTACCTGAACATTATTATTGGATACCATTAAACAGTGATTAACTTGGCGATATGTTTCAGGGGTATAATGAGTGAAAGGGTATCCTTGAAGAATAAAGTCATTCCCTTTAGGTAACATAAGATGCTTTGAAGGCATATAATATTCATCATCAGTATTTGGAACTTTATATGTTGGTTTTATATTTTTTGGTCTATGGTTTGTAAAATCAAATGTAAAACTTTTGGTAATTAACTTTCCATAAAATTTATAGACATTATCTTGTAAAATATTACCCTCCCAAATACTACCAATCTGAACAGTATCAATTTCAAGAAAAGGTACGAGAAATGTTGAGCATCTCTGTATGTTTATCCACTTATCATTATCTTGGAGTTCAACTAATAGAACTTCTATAAAAGGATTGGTTGAGTCACTGCCCTCATTCCTAAGAAACCCACCATATCTATAGACAGTTCTGCGAATGCTATCATTTGGGAAACAATCAATAGTTGTGACTTTAACATTTTTATTTGCAGGCATATCTCTTAGTGGACTTAATGAAATTCATATATAAATAGTATAGTTTTTATTCTCACTCTAGTTTATTTGTGTAAACTCTGATTTATTTGTGGAACTGACAGCCTCCACCAACCAAAGCGATCGCAGATGCTGTATGGTGAGGTGCACGAAAAGGGCGCTGACCGAAATGGTGTTGAGCATTTGCTACGGAATAGATACTAGCAACCTCTAAATTTTCTTGAGCATTCAAAGGGGGTAAAATTGAAGGCAGTCGAGATGCAAGTAATGTTTTTCCAGTGCCAGGTGGTCCCTTAAAGAGTAATGAATGACCTCCTGCAGCCGCAATTTCTAATGCGCGGCGAGGACGAAGTTGACCTTTAACATCAGCAAGATCGTATTGATATTGTGATAATGATGAAATAGATCGTTGTGGTGCGGCTTTTATTTGGCTACTGCCCGAAAAATGTGCACATACATCTTGTAAATGTTTGGCAGGATAAACTTGAAAGTCTTCTAGTTGATTTGCCTCGTCCACATTTGATTCAAGAAGAACTAAATGATGCTTAGCTTGCTGACAAGCCATAGCAATAGTTAATGCCCCTGAAGTTGGACGTAAATGACCATCCAAAGCAAGTTCACCAATAAATTCAAATCCTTCCGTACAATTTTCAGGAAGCTGACCTGAAGCGATTAAAATCCCCAATGCAATTGGCAGGTCAAGTCGTGACCCATCTTTGGGCAAGTCTGCAGGTGCTAAATTGATGGTTAAGCGTTTGGTTGGGAAAAGAAAACCACTATTAATTATTGCAGATCGAACGCGATCTTTACTTTCTCGGACGGCTGCTTCAGGTAAACCCACGATGGTTAAAGACGGTAGGCCAGAACTAATATGAACTTCGACCTCGATTTGAGGGGCATGTAGCCCCAATAATCCCCTTGTATAAATTTTTGCAAAAGACATTTTATTATTGTTCCATTGTGGTGCTTTATTTTTAATCATTTAAATGTGCAAATTGCACTGAAAAGGTGCTTATTTTTTGTTCTGCACCATTTCTTCAAGAGCTTTCATCTGTTGTTGTAACTCAGTAAGACGTTGGTTGGCTAAATTGAGGGCAGTTCTTTGACGATCTAGTTCTTGTTTGGAAACAAGATCGAGCTTCTCGATGCTTTCATTTAATAATGCGCGGAGGTTCTTTTCTAAATCTTTTTTAGGTTGATCAATTTGCTGCAAAATCGCTTGTAAAAGAGTTTCAATCATAATGAGCTCAATGAGTTATGTATATTTGCTGCTCAGTGTAACACTGCTTGTCTGAATCCTCTAGACTTGTTGTTGAACGTTGGATGACTGGAGACTTGTTTTAGCTAAACGTAGGCAAATGAAACTTATTTTCGATTGAATATCTACATCTTCAAGGCTAAATAGGTTATAAAGAAAGCTTGTGCCTGATATTTAAAAATCCCCAACCTTTAAATATTGGCATGAAAATTGAACATAAAACCTTACTGGTGAAAATAAGCCGAAGGAAAACAAACATGAAGCTTGTAACTGCAATTGTAAAACCATTCAAATTAGACGACGTGCGTGAAGCGCTCTCTGATATTGGTGTTCAAGGGATTACCGTAACTGAAGTCAAAGGTTTCGGGCGTCAAAAAGGTCACACAGAATTGTACCGTGGTGCAGAGTATGTGGTTGATTTTTTACCGAAAGTGAAGATTGAAATTGCGATTAGCGATGAAATGGTTGATGCCGTAATCGAATCAATTACTCGTGTCGCAAGCACTGGAAAAATTGGTGACGGAAAAATCTTTGTTACGAATTTAGAACAAGTCATCCGTATTCGTACTGGTGAAACAGGGCCAGATGCTGTCTAAATTGGCATAAAGTTTGCTGAGTTAGAAATAAGAGAAATAGCTCACAAAATAAGGTTGGGGGACACGAATGAAAAAAATGCTTATGGCGCTCAGTCTATCTGGCGCACTCTTAGGTGGTTCGGCTGTTGTTTGGGCAGAAGAAGCTGCTTCAACACCAGCAACAGAACAAACTGTAGCAGCATCTGATACCGTCGCTGAAACAGTAACGACTGTTGTTGCTGAAACTACCGCTCCTGCAGAGGCTGCTCCAGCACCTGAAGAGACACCAACAGCAGATACAGGTGATACCGCTTGGATCCTTGTTTCAACAGCACTTGTTCTGTTAATGACTATTCCAGGTTTAGCGCTGTTTTATGGTGGTATGGTTCGTAAGAAAAACGTACTCAGTACCATGATGTTCAGCCTTTCAGCTGCAATTCTTGTGAGCTTGATTTGGGTGATTGTTGGTTATTCTCTCGCATTCTCTGGTTCAGGTGCCTATGTTGGTGACTTGGCGAAGGCGATGTTAAATGGCGTTGCTTTTGATGCGCTGAGCGGGACGATTCCTGAAAGCTTATTTGTAATTTTCCAAATGACCTTTGCGATCATCACTGTGGCAATTATCAGTGGTTCTATTGCTGATCGCATGAAGTATTCTGCGTTCATGGCATTCATCGCAATCTGGGTCATCCTTGTTTACGCTCCAATTACTCACTGGGTTTGGGCTGCAGACGGCTGGTTATTCAAAGCAGGTGCTTTAGACTTTGCTGGTGGTACTGTTGTACATATCAACGCGGGTGTTGCTGGTCTAGTTGCTGCATACATGTTAGGTAAACGTACAGGTCTTGGTCGTGAATCTATGGCACCACATAACCTTACTTTAACTGTAATCGGCGCGAGCTTGATTTGGGTAGGTTGGTTCGGTTTCAATGGTGGTAGCGCATTAGGTGCGGGTGCTCGTGCAAGTATGGCAATCTTGGTAACTCAAGTTGCTGCTGCCGCTGCTGCATTCTCTTGGTTACTTGTAGAACGTCTAATCCGTGGTAAAGCTTCTGTTCTTGGTGGTGCATCTGGTGCGGTGGCTGGTCTTGTTGTAATCACTCCTGCTGCTGGTTTCGTTGGTGTAGGTGGTGCATTGATCATGGGTCTGATCGGTGGCGTAGTATGTTTCTGGGGTATTACAGCACTGAAACGCTTACTTAAAGCTGATGATGCTTTGGATGCATTCGGTTTACACGCTGTTGGTGGTATCGTAGGTGCAGTACTGACAGGTGTCTTCTATAGTGATGAAATCATTAAAGCTGCTGGTGTTGTACTAGCTCCGACATTCGCTGGCCAACTTTGGGTTCAAATTGAAGGTGTATTAGCAACAATCGTATATAGTGGTGTTGTGACTTTCATTATCCTTAAAGTGATCGATCTTGTGATTGGTATACGTGTAAGCGCTGATGATGAGCGTATGGGTCTTGACCTTAGCCAACATGGCGAACGTATCGAATAATTGATCTTTCGAATATCGATAAAAAAGCAGCCCTTAAGGGCTGTTTTTTTATGTCTATGAAAAAGCGTTTATATACTTTTGGTTGTACTGATGGGCTATTGTGGCTCTCTGTTTAGCAATAGCTGAAACTTTGATACACTTGGTTGACGTGAATAACTAATTGCACAACTATGCATTGTCCATTTTGTAACGCCGCTGATAGTAAAGTTATCGATTCCCGTTTGGCTGCCGAGGGTAGTCAGATTCGTCGCCGTCGTGAGTGCGTGGTGTGTGGTGAGCGTTTTACAACTTTCGAAAGTTATGAAATGGTAATGCCGCGGGTTATTAAATCAGATGCGAAAAGTGAGCCTTTTGATGAAGCAAAACTTCGCCGCTCTCTGATGCACGCTTTGCAGAAGCGACCTGTGACTCAAGAGCAAATTGAGACAGTGCTGAGCGACATTCAATCCCAAATTCGCCGTCTCGGTGAACGTGATGTCAAATCTAGAACCATTGGTGAAATTGTCATGCAGGCTTTGTTTGCATTGGATCATGTGGCGTATGTTCGTTTCGCTTCTGTGTATCAAGATTTCCAAGATGTGGAGGCATTTCGTCGTCAAATCGAGCAAATGCAACAACGTGAAAACGAAGCTTAAGTTAGGGAAATCATGTCCGATTTAATCCAAGATCATCTTTCTGAAAATCAGTACTGGATGCAACAGGCTATTGATTTAGCACGACGTGGTCAGTATTCGACTAAACCAAATCCCAATGTGGGTTGCGTTATTGTTAAAGATGGAAAAATCATAGGTGAAGGTTTTCATCCCAAAGCAGGTCAGCCACACGCAGAAGTATTTGCACTTCGACAAGCTGGAGAAAATGCCAAAGATGCCACGGCATATGTGACTTTAGAGCCGTGTGCCCATTTTGGTCGGACACCACCTTGCGCGGAAGCCTTAGTAAAAGCTCAAGTCAAAAAGGTTGTCGTTGCTTGTTCTGATCCAAATCCTCTGGTGGCTGGTAAAGGTGTCAAAATCTTGCAAGATGCAGGCATAGAAGTGGAAACTGGGATTTGTGATGAAGAAGCCAAAACTTTAAATTTTGGCTTCTTAAAAGCGATGTCGACAGGTTTACCTTATGTACGTTTGAAAATTGCATCTAGCTTAGATGGGCGGACTGCGATGGCATCTGGTGAATCGAAATGGATTACTGGAACAGCAGCACGTCAAGATGTACAACATTGGCGAGCCATCTCCGCTGCTGTGATTACAGGTATTCAGACCGTTCTGGCAGATGATTGTGAACTCAATGTCCGTTCCTTAGACGGGATTGATCTCATCTCGGTTGTACAACCTAAACGAATTATTTTAGATCGTCAGGGACAGTTACCCCTGAGTGCCAAGATTTTACAAAATCCTGAAACCGTCATGGTGATGACACCATTTCGTCAAGAACTTGCCGATTTAGGCGTGATACAATTAGCGCCGCAACCATTGAATCAATTATTGCAAACCCTCACTCAGCAATATCAAATTTATGATGTGTTGGTAGAGGCGGGTGCAACCTTATCAACCGCCTTTTTAGAACAAGGTTTGGTTGATGAAATGATTAGTTATGTTGCACCTACTTTACTTGGTCAATCTGCTCGTCCAATGTTCAACGCTAAGTTTAGCAAAATGGCAGAGCAACTTCGTTTTGAGTTGGTCGATGTAACCCAACTTGGGCAAGATATTCGCCTGAGATTGCTCCCTATCCAAGAGATGATATGAATCCAGAACCATCGGTTTATCACAAACGTCGTCATGCAGCACGTACCACAGACGAGTATCTTTTTCATCAGTTAGTTCCATATCTCGGGAATAAGCGTCGACTTCTACATTTGATTTTAGAAGCGCTTGAGATTACAGGTACTCTGAATAGTAAAAAGAAGAACCCACCGATTTTTGCGGATTTTTTTGCAGGGAGTGGTGTTGTTTCTCGTTTAGCCCGCCAAAATGGGTATCGTGTGATTGCTAATGATTGGGAGCCCTATAGTCATGCACTCAATCATGCCATTTTAGCTTGTGTGGATGCACCAGCTTTCAAAGAGTTGGGTGGTTATCAAAAGGCGATTGATTACTTAAACAGGCTCCCTGAAGTCAAAGGCTGGGTGACCCATAATTTATGCCCGCGCAATGATGATATTTACGATCCTTCCCGTGATCGACTGTTCTTTAAACGCCGCAATGGCATGCGTATAGACGCAATTCGACAACAGATTGCGACATGGCAAGCTCAAGGTGCAATCAATGATGTCGAGATGAGTGCTTTGTTGGCGCCATTACTTTATTCAGCCAGTTTTGTGAGTAATACCAGTGGTGTATTCAAGAGTTTCCATCAAGGGTGGGGGGGGAGAACTCAAACTGCACTAGAACGTATAGAATCTTTATTGTGGCTCACCCCAAGTCGCTTTTGCGAAATTGGTGATAGAAAACGACCTGCTGCTGAAATGTGGTGTGTAGATGCTCAGCATTTAGCGAATCAAATGAGTGGTTTTGAGGTGGATGTTGCTTATCTTGATCCTCCTTACAACCAGCATGCTTACAGCAGTAATTATCATGTTTTAAATGCTTTGACTTTGTGGGATCAAGTTGACTTGCCATCACCTGATACAAAGGGCTTCAAGAGTGGTATTGATCGAGCATGGCGTAAAGAGCGTCCTAGCCCTTATAACTCTTCGAAGCATGCCAAAGATGCTTATGAGAAGTTACTTGAAACGATTAATGCACGTTATATTTTGACAAGCTATTCAACTGATGGAAATATCGAGCCTAAAGATTTACTTACAGCGAATTTAAAACGCGGCAAAGTAACACTACTGACGCAAGATGTTCCACGCTATCGAGTTAGTAAACAACGCCAATCTGAACGTGCACGTGTACTTGAATTTATTGTCATTACAGATACTCATGCTAAGTCTGGTCCTCCATTAAGACAACTATTAGGGCAGCTTTATCATTTTGCTGAGCTAGGCGGGGTCGATACAACAGGCAACAGCACGCAACTTGCACTATGGTAGCTTCATGCAGACATCATTTTTTATAAAATGGTGTCTGGGTTTTTCTATTTTTTATCTTTTTTAATCATTAGAGCTAATATTTAGACTAAGTTATTGTTTTGTATGTGAGTTATAAAGCGCTTTTATAAATTCATATATAATTGTCAATTTTAT
>Ga0247720_100105_pt1 | contig 40527 bp, 40 predicted proteins | sample MSEWel2015_12_15_FD_189078 | JGI IMG/M metagenome (GOLD analysis project Ga0247720, IMG submission 189078) | Subsurface sediment microbial communities from gas well in West Virginia, United States - MSEEL Well Study Marcellus 3H_2015_12_15 | ecosystem: Environmental > Terrestrial > Deep... | reverse complement strand
CCACCGGAGAGAAAGGACCGGGGCGGCCCCTGGCTTTGAGAAAGGGAGTTCGGGCGCCATCCACCAGATAAACCTTGCGTGGGTGGTTGAGGTTTCGGGCGTTCGAACTACTGCGCGTTTTCTTTGCCTGCTGCTGGGCCATCGAGATCCCTCCATCGGCATGTAATAAGGCATAGAAATTTCCGCTATTGCTATAACTGTGGCCTCTTTCTCCGATGTTTCAAGGCCGACCCGCCTCCTGAGGGGTTTGAAACGGGGGTTGAAAAAGCGCTCACCGTAGCTAGGTTCATAGGAGTATCGACAACACAGGAGGTAAGTCATGTCACGCCACCAAGACCTTTTCCCAACCCGCCTTGAACGCAAACTGGGCATGTTCGAGCGGCTTGACCCGGTGGTCCATGCCCCCGAAGACCGGCAGGGAGAAGGTCCGTTATCGGAAGACCAGGTCCGGGAATTTGATGAACGCGGTTTTCTGTTTTTCGACTCTTTTTTCGATAAAGCAGAGATGGAGAAATTTATCGAGGAGCTTCAGGAGTACGAGGAAGATGAAGACCTCAAGCTGTCCGAGGGCACCATTCTGGAGCCCGGCAAGGAAGAGATCCGGTCCATTTTCGGCATCCACGAAATCTCGGAACGCTTTGACCGGCTCACCCGGGACCCGCATCTGCTGAAGATTGTCCAGCAGCTGCTCGACAGCGAGGTCTACATCCATCAATCCCGGATCAATTACAAGCCGGGGTTCAAGGGCAAGGGCTTCAACTGGCACTCTGATTTCGAGACCTGGCACAGTGAGGACGGCATGCCACGAATGCGCTGCCTGAGCTGTTCCATTGTAATGACCGACAACAACGAATTTAACGGGCCACTGATGCTCATCCCCGGCTCCCACAAATACTTCATTCCCTGTGTTGGCCGGACACCGGAAGACAACTACAAGGAATCCCTGAAGATCCAGGATCTGGGCGTTCCCGACGGTGCAAGCCTGACCAGGCTGATGAACGAAAATTTCATCGAAGCGCCGAAAGGCCCTGCCGGCTCACTGATCATTTTCGAGTGCAATACCCTGCACGGCTCCAACGCCAACATGTCCTGCTGGCCGCGAAGCAACCTGTTTTTCGTCTACAACAGTGTTCACAACACCCTGACGGAGCCATTCTGCGGCAACAAACCCAGGCCGGAGTTCCTGGCCAACCGCAAGAACTGGGAGCCTCTCACGCCGGTATGAACCGGGCTCAGGGCGGCCCGATCTCGCAGGCCAGCACCAGGGCCCAGAATTCCGAGAAGTCATTCACCACAACATCCGGTTTGTCCGGGTGTTTGTGGGTGCCAGGGAAAATCTTGTTCAGCCACGGCAGGTCCCATTGCGCGCCATTGAAAAACACCGACGTCATGCCCGCCCGCTTGGCAGCAATGACGTCCGTGGTGCTGTCTCCGACATACCAGACACTCGGGTCCGGCGGATAATCCAGCTTCTGCACCGCCAGCAGCAACTGATCCGGGTGGGGTTTTCGCAAGGGGGTATCGTCGCCGCAGACGTCGACATCGAACAGGTGGGTCCAGCCGGTGCCCTCCACCAGAGACAGCTCTTTTTCAAAAAACTCCCGGTCCCGGTTGGTGATCACCCCGACCTGAATATCAAGACGGCGCAATCCCTCAAGCATCTCCCGCACCTTGGGTTCAAACGCCTTCACCGTGCCGTAGTGCTTTCGATAGTGATGGTTAAACGCTTTATGGGCGATCTGCTTGGCTTCCTGATCCTCCCCGAACAGCACTTCGAAGATATCGGTCCGGGAAATCTTCCGGTCGGCCTTTACCTTCGGATGCAGCCTGGCAAACTCGCGCACATAAGCCACCAGTTTGACGTCTTCCGGGGTCTTGCTGTCCTCGGGCGCCACCATCCGGTCCATCAATCCAAGCTTGTGGAAATCCGGCAACATGTCGTCCACTGCGTGATACATGGCGTCCAGCGTGTCCACCAGAGTGGCATGCCAGTCAAACAGGATCACTTTCGGCCGGATCAGTTTGACCACCGCCGGATGCCAGTCCGGCTCGATTCTGGGTTCCGGTCGCTGAGGTGGCGGAAAAGGCCTGGGCCGAACCTCGGCGGGCGTCTGGCGGAAGGCGTCAGGCTCATTCCTCTCCAGCAGGGCCAGCAGGTCCATCAGGTCCTCAAAGCTGTTGAGAATGGCCGCCGGCGCATCACGGTGTGAAAACCAGCTGTCGATCCGGCCAGGCTCCCAGCAGGCGCCGTTATAGAATACCCCGGACACACCGGCCTTGTTGGCAGTGAGCATATCCACGTAGCTGTCACCGACGTACCAGGCCCTGTCATCGGCAGGCAGCCGGAGCTTCTCAAGCGCTTTGAGAATGACCTCCGGATCGGGTTTGTATTCGGTGACATCGTCGGCACACACTGTCGCATCAAACAGATGCTGCCAGCGACCTTCGTCTACCATGCGCAGCTCCTTATCCAGGAACTCGCGGTTTCGGTTGGTGGATACCGCCAGCCGGATCCCCATGGCCTTCAGGGCCGAAAGGTACTCATAGGCTCCGGGCTGGAAGGGCCTGACCTGGCCGAAGTAGCGCCGGTAGGCCTCGTTATAGGCCTCATGGGCGATCAGTTTGGCGTCTTTGTCATCACCGAAGATGGCGTTGAAAATGTCGGTCCTGGAAACCCGACGCTCGGCCAGAATGCGCGGATGCAGACGCCGGAAAATCCGGATGTAGCGCACCAGGCGGGCATCATCCGGCGTGCGGCATTGCTCCTCGGGCAGCAACCGCTCCACCAGTCCCAGCTCTTCCAGCTGCGGCAGCATGTCTTCCATGGCACTGAACATTGCATCGTGGGTATCGACAAGGGTGCCGTGCCAGTCGAAAATCAGTGCCGAAGGGGCTGAAATGGAATCACTGAACCGGGCCATGCCCTGCCTCCTGTTAATGCGCACTTTACACCGGCCTTGAAATCCGCGGTCGGGAGGAGAACGTAGACGACCACATATAATAGTTGGAATCAGCCGTAGCCGCACAGAAAGCCCAGCCTCCCGCACAAGGCCTGCCCGGCTCTTACTCGACCAGCAGCCTGTCAGCTATCACTTTCCTCATCGGTTTCAGGCTCTGCCTTTTCGAGTGACGGCAACACCAGTACCGGACAGGGAGCATTTACCGAAACATACTCCACGGTCGCCCTGCGCAACGGCCAGTGGCCGCTACTGCCACGGGACACCAGCATCAACAGGTCAGCACAAAGCTGGCCTGCCAGGCCCACCAGTTTTTCACCGGTGCTGCCAGCGATAACATGCAACCTGGCGGTACGATTCAGAGGCAGATATTTTCGCACCAGCAGATCCAGAACCTCCCGAACCTCAGCCTCTTTCTGCTCTGGCGACTCCTCCGTGACATGCGGGAAAAAACCACCCCCGCCCGGGCTGAAGACACTGGCAAGATGAAGCTCACCATCCTCTGCCAGCAAATCCATGGCCGCTTCCAGCGCGCGTTTGCCCTCGCCGTCGTCCTCCGGATCAATGGCGATCAACAGTTTCCGATACATTCGCGTTCTCCTGGTTGGTTACGGAGATGGCTTCCACTTCCGGGAAAGCCCGTCCTTTGACAAGTTCGTCCACACTGTAACCCCGGTAATCCGCCCTCAGTGCCCGGAACAGGGCAACAGCCATGAAGATCAGCAGAATACAGAAAGGCAGTCCCAGGGACGTAATCACGTTCTGCAGGGCATCCAGCCCGCCGGCCAGCAACAGCGTGGCGGCGATAACCCCCTGGGCCGCGGCCCAGAATATCCGCTGGCGCACCAGCGACGGTTGGTCATCCCGCCGGGTCAGCATATCGATCACCAGGGAGGCCGAATCAGAGGATGTGGTAAAGAAAATAACGATGATGACCACACTCAGGGCCGAGGCCACATCCGCCAGCGGAAAAGCTTCGAGAAAGGCAAAAATTGCTACCGACGGATCCTGCTGAACCTGCTCCGCCAGCGCCACCGAACCGTTCATTTCCACCTGGATAGCGGATAACCCGAAAATTCCGAACCAGACCAGCGTAAAGGCCGTGGGCGCGAACAGCACACCGGCGACAAACTCACGGATGGTTCGGCCCCGGGAAATCCGGGCAATGAAGATACCCACATAGGGCGCCCAGGAGATGGTCCAGGCCCAGTAGAACAGGGTCCACTGCCGTTGCCAGTCGGTTTCCTTGAAGGTTTCTGTCCAGAAAGCCAGCCACGGCAGGGCGTCCAAATAATCCCCGACGCTCTGAACCATCCCCTCGGCAATAAATACCGTTGGCCCGACTGTCAGCACAAAGGCAAGCAGCGCCATGGCCAGCACAATATTGAGTTGGGACAACCGGCGCACCCCCTTGTCCAGCCCCAGGGCCACTGAGGTTGCGGCAATGCTGGTAATGACAGCGATCAGAACCACCTGGACCACGCCCGTGGACGGGATCCCAAACAGGTAGTTCAGGCCGCTGTTCAGCTGCAGGGTTCCCAGGCCCAGGGAGGTGGCCACACCGAACAGGGTGCCGAGCACGGCAATCACATCCACCGCCCAGCCCCAGGGGCCGAACGCCCGCTGGCCCAGGATGGGATAGAACAGGCTACTGATGCGCATGGGCAGGTTGTGCCGATAGGCAAAATAGCCAATCGCCAGCCCGGGCATGGCGAAGATGGTCCAGGTATGCAGGCCGAAGTGGTAGAGCGCCACAGTCATGGCATCACTGGCAGCTCTCTCCGAGCCGGGCTTGACACCCTCAAAAGGCGGATTGGCCAAATGGGAGACTGGCTCGGCCACACCCCAGAACATCAGGATGGTGCCGATGCCGGCGGCAAACAGCATCGTGAACCAGGTCAGGTTGGAATAATCGGGCCGGCTGTCATCCGCACCCAGCCGGATGTTGCCATAGCGGCTGACTGCCAGGCCAAGCAGGAACACCAGCAAAGAGGTAACCGAGAGGATATAGAACCAGCCGAGGTTGCGGGCTACCCAGCCGGTAAGTACCCCGAAGCTTTTGGCGACCGCCTGGTCAAACGGAACTGCCAGGGCGACGAACAGCGTGGCCACCCCGGCTGAAGTGAAAAACACCCCCGGTATGGTCTGCAGTCCCAATCGGCGTTGCAGCCGTTCCAGCACGTGAGCCTCCGTTTCTTCCTGAAAAGTCTGCGAGAGGCCTTACGCTACCACAGGTACCTGCTGGCTGCGGGACAGAGATCAATTCCGATTGAGTTGCTGCTGGTGCTTCAGCATCTGCTCCATCATGAGCTGCATCTGATCCATCCGGTTTTCCATCATCTGCAGACGCTGCCCGCTATCCATTCCGGCGCTGCCGGCCTGGTTTCCCTGGGCATTACCGGGCTGTTTCTTGCCCTGGTTATTCATCATGCCCTGATTGTTACCCATCATGCCCTGGTTATTCATCATCCCCTGATTATTGCCCATCATGCCCTGGCCGTTGCCCATCCCGTAGCCCATCATGCCGCCACACATCATGCCCATGTGCTGTTGCATGGCGGCCATGTGCTGCTGCATAAGCCGCTGGCGCTCCTGCTGTGAGTCGGCATTGGGTACCTGCTGCATCATGGACTGCATTTTCGCCATGTTTTCATACATCTGCTGCACCTGATCCTGATCCATTGCGCCGCAATAAGGCACTTGGCCAGAACTGCTTTGTGCGGCTGCCCAGAGAGGCGCTGCGACCAGAACGGAACACGCAACTAAACGATTAAACCTGTTCATGAGATCCTCCTTATCGACTGCATCTATCTGCATCTCTCTCAGTAAAGACCATAAAACTGAATCGGATCTGAAAATCGCATGCCATGGCGGGTTAGTTCATCCACAGTTGACCTCGGTCACGGGGAAACAGGTTCATGTAGCCACGCCCTGCCGTTTCCACAGATAGAACAGAGCGGGAATCACAAGCAGAGCCAGAATCACAGCACTGATCATTCCTCCAACCATCGGCGCGGCAATCCGCCCCATCACTTCCGAGCCCGTACCGGTACCAACCATAATAGGTACCAGTCCCCCAATTATCGCGGCAGCTGTCATCGTCACCGGCCGAACCCGCAGGCCGGCACCGTGGAGCACTGCGTGGCGCAGGGTTTCTCGTCTTGGCGTCAGGCCCTTCTGCTCACAGGTCTCCAGCATCGACTGATACGACTGGTTCAGATACACCAGCATGATCACACCGATTTCCACGGCAACGCCTGCCAGGGCAATGAAACCGACACCGACCGCCACTGAAAAGTTGTATCCGAGCAGATACATCAGCCAGATGGCACCGATCATTGCGAATGGCAGCGTACCCATGATGATCCCCACCTCTGCAAAACGGCGGAAGTTCAGGAACAACAGGATGACAATGATCGCCAGGGTCAGCGGAACCACATAGGTCAGTTTTTCCTTGGCGCGGAGCATGTATTCATACTGGCCGGACCAGCTAACGGAGTAGCCAGCAGGCAAATCAAGCTCGGCGCTCACTATAGCCATGGCCTGCTCTACATAAGTGCCAACATCAACGCCATCAATATCCACAAAAGTCCAGCCATTAAGGCGGGCATTCTCGCTCTTGATCGCCGGCGGCCCGCCCTCAACCCGGATATCGGCCACATCCGCCAGGGCAATTCGCTGCCCCGATGCGGTCACGATGGGAAGCTGTTCCAGCTTTTCGGGCGAATCCCGGTAATCCTCCGGGTACCGGAGGTTGATGGGGTAACGTTCAAGGCCTTCGATAGTCCTTGATACGTTGATACCACCAATCGCCGAAGCCACCACCTGCTGGACATCGGCGATGTTCAGCCCATAGCGTGCGGCACCTTCGCGGTCAATATCCACCTTGATGTAACGACCACCGGCGACCCGCTCGGAGTAGACAGACGCGGTCCCGGGAATGTCTACCATGATCTCCTCAAGGCGTTTGCCGATTTCCTGAATAACCGCAAGATCAGGCCCCGCCACCTTGATACCGACCGGCGTTTTGATACCTGTTGCCAGCATATCGATACGCGTGATGATCGGCATGACCCAGGCGTTGGTCACTCCGGGGAAGCGAATCAGGGTATTGAGCTCCTGCTTCAGTTTCTCCGTAGTCATGCCTTCCCGCCATTCATCCCTCGGCTTGAGCTGGATGAACGTCTCGATCATGGTTAACGGCGCCGGATCGGTTGCGGTGTCGGCCCGCCCTACTTTTCCGAACACCGTTTCGACTTCAGGCACGGTCGCAATCAGCTTGTCCGTCTGTTGCAACAGCTCCCGGGCTTTGCCAATGGAGATACCCGGGTAGGTGGTGGGCATATACATCAGATCGCCTTCGTCCAGCGGCGGGATGAACTCACTGCCAATTCTGGTGGCTGGCCACAGACCAACAACCAGGATCAGAAGTGCAGCCAGAATCGTCGTTTTGGGAAACCGGAGCACCAGCTTGAGGGCCGGCATATAGGCACCGACCAGCAGCCGGTTCACAGGATTCTTGTGTTCCGGCAGCACCTTGCCGCGAATGAAATAGCCCATAAGCACCGGGACCAGCGTCACCGCAAGGGCCGCACTCGCCGCCATGGCGTAGGTTTTGGTGAACGCCAGGGGGGCAAACATCCGTCCTTCCTGCGCCTCCAGGGCGAACACCGGCACGAAACTGACCGTGATAATCAGTAGCGAGAAAAACAACGCCGGACCCACCTCGGAGGCTGACCGCGCGACGACCTCCCAGCGGTTCTCAGGTGTCAGCGGGGTACGCTCCATATGCTTGTGCATGTTCTCGATCATCACAATAGCACCGTCGATCATGGCTCCAATGGCGATGGCGATCCCCCCGAGAGACATGATATTGGCGTTGATACCCTGCCAGTGCATGACAATAAAGGCTGCCAGGATGCCCACGGGAAGACTGAGAATCGCCACCAGCGATGAGCGCACGTGGAACAGGAACACGATGCACACCAGACCGACAACCAGGAACTCTTCAAGCAGTTTGAATCCGAGGTTATTGACGGCCCGCTCGATCAGACCAGAGCGATCATAAACCGTCACCACTTCCACACCTTCGGGCAGGCTGGATTTCAGGTTCTCCAGCTTCGCCTTCACGCCATTGATCGTTGCCTGGGCGTTCTCACCAAAGCGCATCACCACAACGCCGCCGACAGCTTCACCTTCCCCGTTCAGTTCGGCAACGCCACGCCTCATCTGAGGGCCGACCTCAACGCTGGCCACATCTTTCAGGAGAATCGGAGTACCGTTATTGTCAAGACCCAGCGGGATCGACAACAGATCATCACGGGACTGGATATAGCCCGACGTGCGAACCATGTATTCCGCTTCCGCCATCTCGATCACCGACGCGCCCACTTCCTGATTGCCCCGTTTGATCGCGTTCTGGATGTGAGCAAGCGGGATACCCAGCGCCCGTAGTTTTTCCGGGCTGACCCTGACCTGATATTGTTTCACCATTCCGCCCAGTGCGGCCACCTCCGACACGCCCGGCACCGTTTGCAGCTCGTATTTCAGGAACCAGTCCTGAAGGCTGCGCAGCTGGCTCAGATCGTGGTTGCCGGTGCGGTCTACCAGCGCGTACAAGTAAACCCAGCCAACGCCGGTGGCGTCGGGCCCAAGCTGAGGCCGGGCCGAATCCGGCAGACTGGGCGCCACCTGGGAGAGATACTCCAGCACCCGTGAGCGGGCCCAATACATGTCGGTGTCTTCATCGAAAATCACATACACATAGGAGTCACCGAAGAATGAGTAGCCTCTCACCGTTTTAGCACCCGGCACCGAGAGCATGGCCGTTGTCATGGGATAGGTCACCTGGTCTTCCACCACCTGAGGAGCCTGGCCCGGGAAGCTGGTTTTGATGATGACCTGTACATCGGAGAGATCCGGCAGAGCGTCAACCGGAGTGTTCTTCAGCGAATAGAGGCCCAGCCCGGTGATAAGCAAAGTCGCCAGAAGCACCAGGAAACGGTTACGAACAGACCAGCAGATGATGGCTGAAATCATGACTCGTCTCCGCCATGATTCATGGTGCTGTGATCCATACCCTCTTCATCCATATCCTGAGGCGCAGACATCCGTTGGAAATCCGAGGTTTTGCTGGATTCGGAATCGATCAGGAACTGGGCGGATGTGACCACCGTGTCACCCGGCGCAAGGCCATCGAGTATTTCTGCATACCTCTCCCCGACGCGCCCAACAGTCACGTTGACCGACTTGAAGGCGCCCTCTTCCAGCGCCAGAACCAGTCGGTCGCTCTGCCCGGTGCGGATGACCGACTCCCGTGGCACCAGAAACTGCCGCTCTCCCCGTTCGCCCTTAACATCCAGACGGGCGAACATGCCTGGCATCAGGACACCATCGGCATTATCAAAACGCATCCGTACCCTTGCGGTCCGGGTTTTCGGGTTCACTTCGGGGTAGACGTAATCTATGTTTCCACGCCACGTGCGGCCGGGCATGTAATCCAGGGTCATCTGTACCCGGTTACCGGACTCGACAGCGGAGAGCTGGCTTTCAAACACTTCACCGATAACCCAGACCTCATCCAGTGCGGCAATAGACAAAACCCGGTCTCCGGGCTTGATGAACATCCCCTCACGAACATTCAGATTCTCGATCACCCCGGAAGCCGGAGCGTGAACAGTCATGGTTCTCTTTACTTCGCGGTTTTGGCGCAGCTGGCTGATCAGACTAGCCGGCACGTTCAGCGCCACCAATCGTTCGCTGGCGGCATCAACCAGTCTCTGATTGCCGCGGTTCATCGCCAGAAGCAGTTCTTCCTGCGCATTCACAAGGGTGGGCGAGTACAGCGTGTACAGGGGCTTGCCTTGCTCAACAGGCTCGCCCTCGGCTTTGACATAAAGCGCTTCGATCCAGCCTTCAACACGAGGGTGCACATGGGCCATCTCGTCTTCGTTGTACTGCACGTAGCCTACTGTGGTGATGTCGTTAGGCAGGCGCCCCTGAATCACCGGCTCCGTGCGAACCCCAAGGTTGTTCACGACCGTGGGTGAAATGCGGACCGTGCCGGCTGAATCCTCAGCTGACCCACTCTTCTCGTATACCGGGATTAGATCCATCCCCATCGGTGATTTTCCGGGTTTGTCACTTTTGAAATCGGGATCCATCGGGGCTACCCAATACAGCGGCTCCTTTGGGCCGGAAGCTGCCAATTCATCTGCAGGCGTCGAAGGGCCGTCAGTATCAACCCAATACGTGGCCCCTGCACCGGCGAGACCGCCGAGCAATACAAAGCCCAAAGGGCGAACAAGATTTGCCATGATGGTCAGTCCTGGTAACGATTCAGTGAAAAGGAAGGTATGTCGGAAGTGTTGGCCGTCAGATAACGGAAACTCGCCAGATTCTTGGCCCGCTCGGCCATTATCTGAATCAACTCAATCCGGGCATTGAGCTCTGCAATTCGCGCTCTTACCGCCTCGGCGAAGTCACCGTCATCATTGTTGTAAGCAGTCAGCTCAGCGCTTGCCTGCTCTTCCATTTGCGGCAGCAGGGTCTGCTCATAGAGCGCTATGCGGTCATCCAGCCGCTCAATCCGGGCCACAGCAGCACGGGCTTTGGCCCGGAGGCCCCGGATCTTCAGAATACGCTCCGTTTTTTCCGCCTCCAGTCGCGCTACTGCTGCATTCAGATTTCGATCCTGCCGGTTGCCGGTAAAAATCGGGAGATCAAAGCCAATCCCCACTGAAAACAGATCAGCCCTGTCCTGACCGTTTAGCGCCCGGTCCCTGTATCCGTATTGTGCAGATACTGACCATTCCGGCTTATAGGCCTGGCGAGCCAAGTCAACATCAACACTCTGGGCATCAATCAACTGATCAGTAGCGCGGATTGACGGGTGACGGATCAGTGCCTCTGCCGAGGTTTCTACCCAGCCCAGAGGAAACACTCTAAGCAGCTCATGGGGCACATCATCCGTGACTGCACGCTGGGCCTGGTCCTGGCCGATCCATTCTGCCAAAGCCTCGCGGCTCGCTGCCTGCTGCGAATGCAGCACCGTCAGCCGGTCCTCAAGTCGCGTCAGTTCCAGCGAGGCACGGATAACATCCTGCTGCCTGGAGCCCATGGTTGCTGAGGTATACCCAGCCTCGGCGACATCCTCTAACTGTTGAAACAGAGCACGGTTATCCTCGATCAGTCCGATGCTCTGCTGAGACCGCCAAACCTCAAGCCAGAGATGTGTCACTGTTTCCATGACCTGCGCCCGGCGGTTATCGCGTCGAAAAGGCTGAACGCCTGCCATTTCCTGTTTTTTTGCACTGGCCAACTGACGGCTATTGCCTCGCGGAATTCGCTGGGTAAATCCAATGGTGGCCTGCGTCATTGCCTCCTGTCCTGTGTCAAAAGTATCCGTGGGCAAATTCGCGGCACCAATTGTCATCCGGGGGTCCGGGAGTGCGCCATCGGCAACAGATTCTTCCAACAGAGCATCCTGCACCTGAACACTCCGATGCAGCCAGGGATCGTTCTCAATGGCCGCGTCAATAGCGCTGGTCAATTCAAGTCTTTGTGCCGCCCAAACGGGCAGACAGGTCAAAACCAAAGCAGCGAGAAAGGCGAGCTTTATAGGGTGAGGAAGAAGGGACAACGTTATATCTCCATTAAATTTTTTCTGAGCCGGAATCTTATAGCCTTTATCTGAACCCAAACTGAAATGAAGAACAAAAAAACCACAACTTTACTTTCATCAAGATAACTTTATTAAAAGAAAGTCTGAATGTTTTGTGATTATTTTATTTCTTTCAGGATAAATTCAGGAACTGTTGCTCTAATTGTCAAACCAACTAATCAGAGGGTGAAATGATGAAGAAATCAATTATATTTGCAGCAACACTTACTTTTTCAGCATCTGTACTTGCTGGAAATGTGTCAGACAATAACGACAGGAAGGCTATGAGCAGCCAAATGATAGTTAAATCATCTGTTGAAGAAATACTTAATAATGAAAATATGGAGCGCTTGCACAGGTACATGACACGTTATGATATGTCCGAGCCGGGTTTTGAAGCTCGAATGCAAATGATGACGAAAGAAGGTCGAGCTTATCACAAGGCACTGGAGCAAAAACAAAAAAATACCGCAAGGTTATCCTTGCGGCAAAGCTAACTGGTGGAGACACAGGCGTCGACCGACTCAGGCTTTGAGCAGTCGACGCCCTGACGGAATCAATTGAATCACAGGAACCTGAAACCGAGCTGAATTATTGACAGGTTTGAGGTTGTAAAGGAGAACATTATGAAAAAATCATTATCGCTGCAGTAGCTTCTTCTTTATTTTCCAGCATGGCCACTTCCAATTCAGGATTGGCCGATCGAATTAATGATTAACGCATTTGTCCAAACACAAAAGGTCTACACAAAAACCATAACAATGACCTGCATGAAAGACATGAAATCCAAAAGATATATAAACGATCTCAATGCCTACTATCAGGAAATAAAATCAGGCAGCAACACAATTTACATTTATATTTAAACCAATCCAGCATCCCCGAGTAAAACCAATAGTCGACTGCCCTCAAAAAGACAGTCAACGATTTATTAAATATCAAAACAACGCATTACTTCACTGTCACTATGCATTTTCATTTTTCTTTCAGAGTCAACCATCCAAGAAACATCCACCTGACAACCAGTATCGTTATCAGTGGCATGAAAACCCACTGTGCAAGAGGAAGTACCCCTGTGCCTGTCCATGTGACCACTGGCATTAACTCGCTATAATTCCACCTGGCCCCCTCCCCTGTTGCCCAGTACTCAAAAAGGATCGTTACAGTCAGCCCGACAGCAAGGTAAACGGACAGGCCGGTTCGTCTCCAGCCGCTCACTGCCCAAAACCAGTCCCGTGATATCCATGCCGCAACTGCATATGCGCCAATGGCTATATTGGCATCTCCGATAGTGGCACGGGTACACAACCACACCACATCCCAATGACGGGCCTCAGTCATATCGGAAAAGAACGGAACCTGCACCATTTCCCAGAAAAAGTGCAGAAAAAAGCTGACACCCCAGATCATCAAGGCAAGCGCAACGGCGACCCGCCGTCGGTATTTGACCTTCAGAAAAACCATTGAACCTCCATTAGCCCAAGCGGCTCCAGTTTCCCGTATTCGCTGTCCTGGTCCCCCTCGAACCATTGGGCCCCAGCAGTGAAATAGATCTCTTGATCAAGTGGCAGTATCCACGTGGATCTCGGGTAAAGCACCCAACTGGCATCATCAGCATTACGAATGGCCACCACCCGGTACTGCCAGAACGGGTTGATATCCTGCCATACCAGTAGTCCGGCATAATGACGCCCGGCATACAGGGGCCGAGCGGACACAAGATTGGCCAGGCCTGTCGTTCCCGGCGATGCCGGCTTACCGTTATAGAAATATTCAACGGCCAGATTGAGCCCGTTGCGAAACGCCCAGTTCAGATCCGCTACTCCCTGCCAGTAACTACCACCCGCATCTGGCTTGCTCCAGACGAGTTCTGTGCGCCAACCGGTGCCAGCCACTGAGCCACTTCCGCTGACACCCGCTTTGGTGACGTCACGGAATTCGCCCATCATCACGCCGGCATCGACCCCAGCAACGAAGCGCTTGGCCCGTGCCGCCGTGCTGGCATTCTGGCCCCTGTGTTGCGGCGCATGCACGGCGCTAATCCGACCGGTTGCTCCCCAGGCTCTGTCCCATAACAGCGCGTCCACGCCAATGCGTTCATCCGGCTCCAGTTGCAAAGGGCTGACAGGATTGAGTATGTCCATGGGGTTCCAGATCAGCGCGGTGGACCAGTTCACTTGCTGGCGGCCAACCCGGAAATCACCGACCGGCGAGCGCCACTGAATCGTGCCCCGGTAAAGTTGATGACGCGCCAATGCATCTCCCGATTCATGCACGCCCCCCTGCAGATCCCAGTAACGCGGATCGGGCGCATCCCTGAGCAGGGCAAACTCGGGGCTGTCCAGGAAACTGCCGGTCACCAGCTCCAGGTCGTAGGCCGCATCCAGAACCCAGTCCTGATAGCGATAACGAGGTTCCAGACGCAGGCGGGTAAGGTTTGAGAAGTAACGATTGTCGTCAATCAACGAGCCCGAGCCGACACTGAGATTCTTGAGCGATCCCGAATGGCTGAAATCCGCCTCGGCGTTTGCGGCCAGTACCAGCCAGGCCATCGCTACCAGCGTCAGTGGCGTCAGCTTAACCATGGCGGATGGCCTCCACCGGATCCAGTCGCGAGGCCCGCCAGGCCGGATACAGCGCCACCAGCACCGAGCACAGGAACAATAGCAGGCTGGGAAGCCAGACATGATCGAAAATCAGCACCGGATAGATACGGTCAGTGATACCGGGGATGGCTTCCAGAGCGCCGCTAATCGAGGACAGATCAATGCCGGTAGTGCCAAGCCAGACAACAAGCAGTCCGCCAACCACCGTTCCTGCCAGCATTCCCAGCATTGCCAGGAAGAACGCCTCAAACAGAATCGTCAGTTGCAGCTGCGACCCTCTGGTGCCCAGTGCCAGCATTACGCCCAGTTCCGGGGTACGCTCCATCACTGACATCACCATGGTGTTCATGACACCTATGGCGACCACCACAAAAACCACCGACAGGATGAGATAGAAATCCATCTGGCTCATTTCCACCATCTGCACCACCACGGGGAGCAGCGTCTCCCAGTCCTGGGCCACCAGTCCGTCGTTGGTCAGAAGCGGCGACTGGTTCAGGGTTCGCGCCAGGCCCGCACTTTCTGCCCGGTCTGAAAGCCTGATTACGATCCGCGAGACTTCATCTTCCAGCAGGCCACCCAGGCGGCGGGCGGCGTTGATATCGGTGAAGACATACTCGGTGTCGAACAGGTCACTGCCAGTGCGATAGATACCGCGGATGGCCTGGGCACTGGCGGCAAGATCTCCGCCAGCCTGCTGGACCGTAATGACCAGCTTGTCCCCCAGCCGGGCACCCAGCTCCTCAGCCAGTTTCTGGCCAATGACAATGCCCGTCTCCCCGGATTGAACGTAAGTGCCCTGCTTCATGTATTCGGAAAGTTCCGTAACCGCCCTCTCCTGCTCCGGTGCAATACCCACCAGTTCCACCGGCAGACTCTTCCCGGGGTTGGCTACCATGGCACGCAGCACCACCCGGGGTGCGGCCGCCTCAACCTCGGGCCGCTCCTGCAACTGCTGCTGCAGCGCCTGACGGTCGGCAATGCGCAAAGCCGGCGACAGATCGACGTCGTGGCCCTGCGCCATCACCTGCACATGCCCGCTAAGCTGCTGTGTCGAGTTGTGAATCATCTGTTCGAAGAAACCATCGGCAAAGGCATACAGGAACAGATAGGCGGCCAGCCCGAACGCAGTGGCCGAGGCGGTGATCACGGACCGCCGTGGATTACGGAAAACCGAACGCAGGGCCATTTGCGCAAAAATCAGCAGCCGATGATCAGACGTCACTTGCCAGTGGATCCGGCGGATACGGTTAATCACAGTGCGCCGTGCGCCCATCGCCTCCAATGGGCTGTTGCGGCTGGCCTTCCAGGCCGGGATGGCTGCTGCCAGCAGAGCGACAGACACCACCACAACGCCAATGACGACCAGGCGCTGGAACTCGATGGTGGGATAGACGATGCCGCTCAGCCCCGGCATGGTATCCATGGCCTTGATATAGGCACTGAAGTCCAGCCCATGGGTACCGAAGTAGCCGGTCAGTGACAGACCCAAAACCAGGCCCAACAGGTAGCCCAGCCCCGCCAGAATCGCTGTTTCCAGAAGCACCAGCCAGACAATACGACTGCTGGGCGTACCCAATGCCATCATTACACCGAATTCCCGGCCACGCTCCAGCACCGACATCAAAATGGTGTTGACGATGCCGGCTGCCACCACCACAAACACCACGAATATCACGATGTAGGCGACAGCGTCGTGGAAGGCGACCATTTGCACCAGCGACGGCATCAGCGCTGGCCACCCAAGGACTTCCACGTTGCGGTTCTGCATCTGATCCCGCAAGCCTACAACCACCGCTTCGAGCCGGTCGGAGTTCTCTACGCGGGCCGCAATCTCGGTGAACCGCCCCTGGAAGGCATAGAGTGCCTGGGCGGATGCGAGGGGCATCTGGACCACGAAACCATCAATTCGTTTGATGCCGGTATCAAAAACACCCACCACCTCGAATCGGTCTGCGCCAATGGAGCCGTCCGCCGCCTGGACCATCAGCACCAGCTCGCCTCCCGGGGACACCTCCAGGGCATCGGCGGCGCCCACCCCCATAACGATCTCATTACCCCCCTTCAGATAGCGGCCCCGGACAATCGACTGATCAAGCCGGGTAACCTGCGGCTCCGTTTCGCTGTCGACCCCCATCACCTGCAACGCCCGTGACTGGTCGCCATGGCTGGCCAGCGCGTTGCCTGTCACCCTGGGTGTGGTCGCCGCTACACCGGTTACCGCTGCCACCTCCTGGGCAAGGTTCCAGCGTTCGGCCAGGGCAATGTTCATCTCCCGGTCGTCGTGAAAACCACGCTGATGGACCTTCAGGTCGCCGGTCACATAGCCAGTCATGTTGTTGATCATCTGGGCGTTGATGCCATCAATGAATGCCCAGAGAAACACCAGCCCGCCGACACCGACAGCCACCGACAACAGGGTGATGCCGGTACGCCGACGATTGACCCGGAGATTGCCAGACGCCAGTCGCAGCCAGGCGATCACGGCCGGCGCTCCTCGCGCTCAATACCGCCATCCCGGAGATGGATCACCCGTCGCGCCCGCTCCATCACCATCGGATCGTGGGTGGAAAACACAAAGGTAATCCCGTGCTCGGCGTTCAGCCCCCGCATCAGGTCCAGCAGGGCTGCGCCGGTTGCAGAGTCGAGATTGGCGGTGGGCTCATCGGCCAGAACAATGGCGGGCTTGCTGACGATGGCCCTGGCCACCGCCACACGTTGCTGCTGGCCGCCAGAGAGCTCGTGGGGCAGACGTTGCTCCATTCCCTGCAGCCCAACCTCCGCGAGAATTCGCTGTGCCTCGGCTCGTCGTTCCCGAAACGGAACACCGCGCAGCATCAGCACATACTCCACATTCTCCTGGGCCGACAGCACGCCGATGAGGTTGTACTCCTGGAACACAAAGCCAATCTTCCACAACCGCAGAATGGTGCGCTTCTTGCGGCTAAGCCCGGTGACTTCCTCACCCGCCACCTGGATATGCCCCCTATCCGGCTCGTCCAGGGCGCCGATCTGATTCAGCAGGGTGGTCTTGCCCGACCCCGACGGCCCCACCAGTGTGGTGAACTCACCGGGCTCAATGGCCACCGATACGTCATTGAGGGCCTTGACGGCGATGGAATCCTGGCGGTAGATCCTCGAGACATTCTGCACATTGACGATGCTCATAGCGGGGACTCATTCCGGGTTGCGCAGACGGCGCAGTGAAAACAGCGCCTCGTCCAGGGGAAGATCGAATTCGATGGATTCAATTCGGATGACCGTGCGGGATTCGGGATTGTCCGCGTCCACCATGGTCCAAAGCGTGGGTATCCGGCGCCCGCCCATGGTCTTGATCTGGTCATAGGTCAATTGTTTGACCAGTTGATCCCGCTCTCCGAAGTAGGCCACCGACACGGGAATCGCGTCCGCGCGAACCTCGAATTCAAGCCGGCTCCAGACCACCGGCGCATCGGGCCTTGGCGTTGAAACAATCCGGTACACAGGTACCTCGCCAGTAGCATCTACACCGGCAACCTCATGGGTGTAGTCGTCAACGAAGGAGCTTTCCTTGACCAGATCATCGTTGCTGAAGTTGGACCCCATCCACGGCTGCAGCATCATTGACGGCGGGATCTTGATGGTCCGATCCACTTTGGGAAGGTAGTTCCACATGGCATCACCGATTCTGAGCGACCCCACGCCCGCCTCTTTTTTCGGCGAGTGAATGCGGATCAACGTGTGATCGGGCCGGTCCATCCAGGCTTCCAGCTGCAACTCCCGGGTCCAGTATTCACTCTCGATACGCATGACGTAAGAGCCGTGGTTACTGTCTGACCAGAGGGTATTCTCCATATCTTCGATCAAGGAAACAGCCGAGGGAGTTGCCGCGAAAAGACGCCCGGTGATGGCAAACAATAGGGGAATGCTTATACAGAATTTCATTGGCTAGCCCCTCTCCCCGTTAACGACGCAACTTGCGCCCTGAATCCCGTAACCGGGGCAAGAACCTTGGCGTGTTGGCAGCATAATGCCGCCAGGCTTCTCCGAACGTCTTTTCGGCTTCCCGCTCCTCAGTGATCGACAATCGGGAGTACATCCAAAGCAATACCGGAAGCATTATCAGGGTCAACAGCGTCGGCCACTGCAGAAGAAAACCGAACATAATCAACACGAAGCCCATGTACTGCGGATGGCGGACATAGGCGTAGAGTCCGGTTGTTGCAAGCTTCCCCTCTCTCTGAGCCGCGTACAGAGTCCGCCAGCCTGCTGCAATCAGATAGAAGCCTCCTCCTATCAAGACCGTGCTCAACACATGAAAGGGCCCGAAATGCGGGGAGCCTTGCCAGCCAAACATCATCTCAAGCAAATGCCCACTGTCATGGGTCAGCCAGTTCACCTCAGGATAGTGCGACTGCAGCCACCCCGAGAGAAAGTAGATTGTCAGCGGGAACCCGTACATCTCTGTAAACAGGGCAACCAGAAACGCACTGAATGCACCGAATGAACGCCAGTCCCGGCGTGTCTGCGGTTTAAAAAAACTGAAGGTGAAAAAGATGAAAATGGCAGAATTGAGCACCACCAGTCCCCATAAACCATAACTGGGTATCTCACTGTTCATCGTGCGGATCCCCTCGTTTGCCTTCAGAGTTGTGATGACCATGCCCGCCATGCATGAACAGATGCATTAACGGGCATGCGAGCAATATCAGCCAGGGCAAGGCGCCGAGAAGATGAACCTTGTGTTCCCCCCACAGTAAAAACAGGGCAATAACCGCGAATACGGCCAGTGTGATTTTAAAGCGCCGTTCCATATCAGTTCCTTTATATTGACCAAACAGAACACGCACCCATCACGGGGACTCCATCGACAGGGGAAACCGCCAGGTGGTAGGGACCCGTCACGACACCGGCCCCGGCACGTCAAACACGCCATCAATTTCGTAGGTGCTGGTATCCACAACGTAGATACGCCCCGTACCTGACTGGGCCGACTCCGCGCCGCTCTGCCCACCATGATGGGAGGCATGCTCGCCTTCGGTAACACCCTCTGGGCGCACGGGTGGCGCCTGATCGTCATGGGCGGAGAGGCTACAAAACCACGATTTACGCGAGGGGCACTTCATAAGGCCACCCTCAGATCAGAACGGCAAAAATGGTTCTTTCTCCGCAGAAATGCAGCCGTTACACACTTGGACAAAATAAAGGCTTCAATCACAGTTGAGCACGCCAAGCTGAAACAGAACTGAAAACCATTCTTGAAGATGCATCTATTTGACTCGGATCAACTTCGACACGCCAGTCACCCAGGCGCTGTTTGGCACCGATGACATAGGGGTGGCCGCTGGCCTCGGCAATGTTTGCCACCCATTGCTCACTCTCGGCATCCGGTCCCACCAGCAGAAGATCATTCTGTCCCTTGAGCCACTGCGCAAGTGCCGGTGCCCCCTGAACAACCTGGCTCGGTACGCTGTAAATCTCGCCGAGGGCGTGATTTCGGTGCAAATGCGGGTCAACCGTGATCAGCCAGTCAATATGGCGCGACAAGGAGCGTGCAAACACAGCAGACGTGACCGCCTCCCCGTCCTGGAAGCGACGATCCTGGCGCATGTAGCACAAATAGGGGGCGACCAGCCCCACCGAGCTCGCCCCGAGCTCCCGCAGGGTTTCGAACAGGAAAAGATGGGCGAGGTATCTGGTATCCGGGTCGGACAAGTCGGCCAGCACGATACACCGGGCGCCACTGACCGGCGTATCAATACGCAGGTAGGATTCTCCATCGGGGAACCTGCGAAATTCCTGATGCCCCTGCTCCAGGCCAAGCTGATCACACAGCTTTTCCCGTAACGGATGGTTTTCCAGGCAAAACAGAACCACTCGCCCACCGCTACGGTGTCGCCTACGTTGACAAACAGGCGCAACCCGGCTGCCGGGCTGAGGTTGATGACCCCGCCCCGGCACAAACGCTTAAAAAACAGGCAATTTCAAGATCACTGTATCTATACTCGGAAATATCGGCGACGATTCTGGTCAGCTCATCCTGGCTCAGTGCGTGGCCGAACACTTTCTTTCGCATCAGGCTCAGTGACTCAGTAACCGGCGCGTGGTGGACTGATACCGGCTCCTCAGGCGATACGCCCAGCCGCTCCATGGCAATGTTGGAGAGCCCTGCATAACCTTCCGGAGCCGTCCCGCCGTAGACCACATTGAGGGTCGCGATAACAGATTTGTTCTTTGCCGTAACGCCCACCCTGGTGCGTGCGGCCAGCCCCTCCGATCGGCACACCTCACAATCATCCCGCATGAAAATAACGGGTTCCTGATGCGTATCAATGCCGATCAGGAAGGCTTTTAACTGGTTGGCTGAGGCCATAACCCCTCTCTGCGCATAGTTGACAACGGCTTGCTATATCAACAACTTTCAGAGATCGTCCATGCGGCCAATCTGACGGGCCAGGCGCATGGATTCATTTTCTTCCATGGTCAGGAGCGACTCGAGCAGTTCCCGCGCTTCAGGAATCTCGGCTTTTCCGGCCATGGTTTTATAGAGATCAATGATCTGGTCATGGAAATCGAAGACCTCTCGGCAGATGCCCGCAAAATCAAGCTTCGCGTATGGCTCGTCGCAGGTCCGGTGGGTTTTGATCGGGTTATGAGACAGATAATCGTAGACCCGGGTTTCCAGGGCCTTGGCATCCCCCTGCCGTTCAAACTCATTCACAATGCGCTCCATTTCGGACTCATGGGCTGCCAGGTAGTCCAACAGCGCTCTCGCCCGTTCCTCTTCATTCTTTGTCGCGCAATGGGACATGCAACGTGCCAGGTTGGCATGCAGATCCCGCGTCCAGTCAATCAGTTCTCGAAACGTTCTGATATCCATTCCAGATTACCTCCTACCCATGGTTAACGATAAAAGGGCTAGCGCTCATCGCGGCCATTCCCTCGTAACAGAAAGACTTCCTCAGCCGGCCGGTGTTCCCCATTGCCATTGGGTTACTTCCGGCATATCAACGCCGTACTCGGTGATGTAATGCTGGTGCTCAATGAGCCGGTCCCGCAGCCACTGTTTGAGATAGGCTGCCCGAGCCCCCAATTGTGGAACCCGGTCGATAACGTCTGCTGCCAGATGGAAACGGTCCATGTCGTTGCGCACCACCATGTCGAAAGGCGTGGTGGTGGTGCCTTCCTCCTTATAGCCACGCACATGGAGATTCTTATGGTTGGTGCGCCGGTAGGTCAGACGATGGATCAGCCATGGATACCCGTGGTAGGCAAAGATAATCGGTTTGTCGGTGGTGAACAGGGTATCGAAGTCTTTGTGAGACAGGCCGTTCGGGTGTTCCGCCTGATCCTGCAGGGTCATGAGATCCACCACATTGATCACTCGCATCCTGAGTTTTGGCAGGTGATGGCGCAGGATATCCACCGCCGCCAGGATCTCCAGTGTCGGCACATCGCCGGCACACGCCATGACCACATCCGGCTCGCTGCCCACATCGTTGCTGGCCCACTCCCAGATCCCGATACCCGCGGCACAGTGCTTGATGGCGGAGTCCATGCCGAGCCACTGGGGCTCGGGCTGCTTGCCGGCCACGATCACATTCACGAAGTTGCGCGAACGCAGGCAGTTGTCGGTTACGCACAGCAGGGTGTTGGCATCAGGCGGCAGGTAGACGCGAATAACGTCGGCTTTCTTGTTCACCACATGGTCGATAAAGCCGGGATCCTGGTGCGAGAAACCGTTGTGGTCCTGGCGCCAGACGTGGGAGGTCAGCAGATAATTGAGTGAGGCAATGGGGCGACGCCAGGGGACCTCGCTGCCGGCGACCTTAAGCCACTTGGCATGCTGGTTGAACATGGAATCGATGATGTGAATGAAGGCCTCGTAGCAGGAAAACAGCCCGTGCCTGCCGGTCAGCAGATACCCCTCCAGCCAGCCCTGGCAGGTGTGCTCGGAGAGGATCTCCATGACCCGGCCGTCCGGCGCAAGGTGATCGTCTCCCGGCAGGGTCTCCGCCATCCAGGCTCGGTCGGTCACCTCGAAAAGCGCGCCAAGGCGGTTGGAGTTGGTCTCATCCGGCCCCATCACGCGGAAGTTCCGCGTCTCTGTATTCAGCTGCATCACGTCGCGCAGGTAAGTACCCATAACCCGGGTCGATTCCGCCTGCTCCGTGCCCGGGCTGGTGACGGCAACGGCAAATTCGCGAAAGTCGGGCAGTTGCAGGTCCCTGAGCAGCAGCCCGCCGTTGGCGTGCGGGTTGGCGCCCATGCGCCGTTCGCCTTTCGGGGCCAGGGCTGCCAGCTCCGGTTTCAGGGCCCCGTTCGGGTCGAACAGGTCTTCAGGGCGGTAGCTTTTCATCCAGTCTTCAAGCAGGCTCAGATGCTCCGGCTTGCCCGCCATCGCGGAGAAAGGTACCTGATGCGAGCGCCAGGTCCCCTCACTCTTCCGGCCATCCACTTCTTTCGGGCCGGTCCAGCCCTTTGGGGTTCGCAGGACAATCATTGGCCATCGCGGGCGCCCGGAGGCGCCCCTGGTGCGGGCTTCGTGCTGGATTGCCCGGATCTCGGCCATGACCGTATCCAGGGTCGCCGCCATACGCTGGTGCACCCGCGAGGGCTCATCGCCCTCGACGAAATAGGGCCGGTAGCCGTAGCCGATGAACAGACTCTCCAGCTCCTCACGGGGAATGCGCGCCAGCACGGTGGGGTTGGCGATCTTGTAGCCGTTCAGATGCAGGATCGGTAGTACCGCGCCGTCCCGGGCCGGGTTGAGAAACTTGTTGGAGTGCCAGGCGGTGGCCAGCGGGCCGGTTTCAGCCTCGCCATCACCGACCACGCAGGCGGCAATAAGCTCCGGATTGTCGAATACCGCGCCGAAGGCATGGGACAGGGAATAACCGAGCTCGCCCCCTTCGTGGATGGAGCCCGGGGTTTCCGGCGCCACGTGGCTCGGTATGCCACCGGGAAACGAGAACTGCCTGAACAACCGCTGCATACCCGCTGCGTTCTGCGGGATGTTCGGATAAAGCTCGCTGTAGCTGCCTTCCAGCCAGGTATTGGCAACCAGGCCCGGCCCTCCATGTCCGGGACCAGTGATGTATATGATGTTCAGATCCTGCGCCCGGATCAGCCGGTTCAGGTGTACGTAGATGAAGTTCAGCCCCGGGGTGGTTCCCCAGTGCCCCAGCAATCGCGCCTTGACGTGCTCCAGAGTCAGCGGTTCGGTGAGCAGCGGGTTGTCGCGCAGATAGATCTGCCCCACCGATAGGTAGTTGGCGGCCCGCCAGTAGGCGTCCATTCCGTGGAGTTCACTCGGCGTCAACGGGCCCGGTTCGGCATCGCTTTTTTCGGTTTGCGTCGTTTGTTTCAAGGTCAGATCCTCCACAAAAATCCAGCATGGTGGTGCTTCAGATCATGGCCGCACCCGGATAGCGCAGGAGCACACCAGAAAAGCACAGCCACCTGAATTCAAGCTGAATTATTGGAGCGTATAGAGTCGCACGTTGATCTCAATCAAACCCGCAATCACCCAACAAAAAATAACAATGCCGTGGCTTGACGTATGCGCCGATCAAAGGTTTTATAATTAGGTTCACGATCAAGGTGGATGCTCTGCTTGCCTCTCTCCCCGGGTTCAAAAGACACCCGAACCTGAGTATAGGTCAGGGCCGCGATAACCGTTCGACTCACGGAAATCAACATGCCGTCTCGCCAACTTCTTGCAGCTTTGTTAAGCGTTCTGCTATTAATCGGCGGCCCTGACCAGGGCTTTGCCGGAGCAGCGAGTGCCGATGCGGCGAACATGAGTATCAACGTAACCGGCTGTGACGGAATGGCTCAAACCAAGGCTGGCACCTCCGGCATGGATCATTCCGCAATGTCGGTGGATTGCGATAACCTCGAGCAACAGAATTGTCACCTGGCGACCCCTCATTGCGCCTCCGCATCTGTTTACGGCATGGCCACCCGAATATCAGTGCCCCCTGTCCAAACAGCTGCACACGTTAATGCCATACCGGTCCGGGCGGTTTACCTTAGCCCCATTTCCGATGTCCTGACGCCCCCTCCTGAAGTCCTCTCCTGACCCTGACGCAGCTTCATTGTCGGGCTATAGCGCCCGGGAAACCCGATTTACACTGTTAACAGGCAAAGCCGTCATAAACGGGCATGCCTGTCAGGAGAGTCACCATGAAGACCCAAAAACGAGCCCTTTACACCGGCGTCGCTGCCATTGTTCTTGCCGCTGGCGCTACCACACTGGCAATCCAGGCCAACGAATCCGCAGAACCATCACCCCCTGTGGCCTCTGCTGGCAAGGCTGGCCCCGCCATTACCATCTATAAGAGCCCAAGCTGCGGCTGCTGTCAGGGCTGGGTTGAGCACCTTGAGGCCAGCGGCTTTGAGACCCGTGTTATCGATACTGCCAACGTCGCTGCTATCAAGCAGACCCATGGCGTGCCGGGAGAGCTGGCTTCCTGCCACACCGCGTTGATTGATGACCTGGTCATTGAAGGCCATGTGCCGGCCGGCGATATCCTCGCTTACCTGGAAAACCCCCGGTTCAATACCCTCGGGCTTTCAGTGCCGGGCATGGTCCAGGGCAGCCCCGGCATGGAAACCGGCCGGAAGGACGACTACCAGGTGGTTGCCTTCCGGGCCAACGGGCAGCAGAGCGTGTTCCGCGAGCACAAGGATTACTGAGGCCGTTCCCGGCTGCCGGCCGGGAATATCACTGATTCGGGAGTTACTGAATGCCAGACCTTGCAACCTGGGGCATCCTGGCCGCCTTCCTTGGCGGCCTGGTGTCCTTCTTCTCACCCTGCACTCTGCCACTGGTTCCGGGCTACCTGTCTGTCGTTACCGGCGGCGCAGTAACCGAGGCCGCGAACCGGCTGAAAGCCTTGTGGCTGAGTGTCTGCTTTGTGCTCGGCTTCAGCCTGGTGTTTGTTGCCCTGGGCGCCAGCGCCAGTCTTCTGGGGCAGTGGCTGATGGCCTACCGGCAGGAAGCCAATCTGGTGGCCGGGGTGCTGATTGTTCTCATGGGCCTGTTCATGCTGGGTTGGTGGAGCATGCCGGCCCTGCAACGGGACTGGCGCCTGGGGCATACGCTGGAAGGCGGACGGCCCACGGCCGCGTTCGTGCTGGGCGTGGCGTTCGCCATCGGCTGGACGCCCTGTATCGGCCCGATACTCGGGGCCATACTGGCCCTTAGCTCAACCCATGCCAACGCGGAAACGGGCATGCTGTACCTTGCAGTGTATTCGTTGGGACTGGCGCTACCATTCCTTGGAACCGCGCTGTTCATCGAGCACTTTCGCGAGCGGATACGAGGCTTCAGTCGCTGGAGCAGACCGCTGAGGGCAGTGGCAGGTCTGGTGCTGGTGGTCATGGGCGTGATGGTGATCACCGGGCAGATGACCCGGTTTGCATCGTGGATGCTATCGACCTTTCCAGTGTTGGGAGAGCTTGGCTAGCTGATGTAGACCCTCCCGGCCAAAACTGCCGGGAGGAGTTGATGACGTCAATTTGCTATTAGATTAGTCATCGTGCCGAGCTGGTCAGATCGCCTCGACAACCTCGGACAGCATGTCACGGACTTTCCCGGCCACCTGCTTGAGCTCGTCATTATCAATGGCCGTCATGGACGCCACAGGATCAATAGCACTGATCTCCACGCCGTCCGAAACTTCCCTGAGAATCACGTTGCACGGCAGCATGGCACCGACACGGGGTTCCACTCCGATGGCTTCCCAGGCCATACCGGGATTACAGGCGCCCAGAATCCGGTAGGCGGACATATCCTTGTCGAGCTTTTTCTTCATGGTGGCTTTGACGTCGATCTCGGTCAGCACGCCGAAGCCATGGTCACCCAGGGCCTGCCGTGTTCTCTGGTCCACATCCTCAAAATCGGCATTCTCGATAAGACGGTTGATCGTGTATGACATGGTTATCTCCTTTGAAACAAAGTTCAGTGATCCGGTCCCAGCCGGACCACTCGCAGACGCAGGGCGTTAACGATCACGCTGACTGAAGACAGCGACATCGCCGCTGCTGCGAAAATCGGGGACAGCAGGATGCCGAAAAACGGGTAGAGTACGCCCGCCGCAATCGGAACGCCTGCAGAATTGTACACGAAGGCAAAAAACAGGTTCTGCCGGATATTGCGCATGGTCGCCAGCGACAACCGGCGCGCTTCCACTATCCCCATCAGGTCGCCTCGCAGCAGTGTAATACCGGCGCTTTCGATCGCGACATCCGTACCTGTGCCCATGGCCACGCCAACATCCGCCGTTGCCAGGGCCGGCGCATCGTTTACACCGTCGCCTGCCATCACCACTATGCGGCCTTCATCTTTAAGGCGCTGGACAATCTTGCCCTTGTCCTCCGGCAGAACTTCCGCCTCCACTTCATCAATGTGCAGTTTACGGGCAACGGCCTCAGCCGAGGTGCGGTTATCGCCGGTCAGCATGACAACACGGATGCCCTCTTTCTGTAGTGCCCTTATGGCCGCTTCGGTGGTTTCTTTCACCGGATCGGCAATGGCAAGCAAGCCACAAACCTTTCCGTCAACGGCGGCGAAAATGACGGTGGCCCCATCCCGTCGGAGCTGGTCGGCTTCGGACTCAAAATTCGAGGTATCGACGCCTTCGGCTTCCATCAACAGCCGGTTACCAATCAGTACCTTCTGCCCGTCGATCTTTCCAGTCACGCCTTTGCCATTCGGGGAATCGAAACCCTCAGCGTCGGGCAGCGTCAGGTTCATGGCTTTGGCTTTGTCGAGAATAGCGTGGGCCAAAGGGTGCTCACTGCCCTTCTCCAGCCCCCCGGCAAACCGCATCAGCTCTTCCTCGCTGAACCCCTCGGCAGGAACCAGCTTCGTGACCTGAGGCTTGCCTTCTGTCAGAGTGCCGGTCTTGTCCACCACAACCGTATCCACCTTTTCCATGCGCTCCAGAGCTTCGGCATCGCGAATCAGCACGCCACTCTGGGCGCCACGGCCAACGCCGACCATGATCGACATGGGCGTGGCCAGTCCCAGGGCACAAGGGCAGGCGATGATCAACACGCTTACCGCAGCGATCAGGCCGAACGCCATGGGCGGCGTTGGCCCAAAGATGGACCAGACGATAAAGGCGATAACGGCGACCAGGATCACCGCCGGCACAAAGTATCCCGCCACCTTGTCAGCCAGCCCCTGAATCGGTGCCCGGCTGCGCTGGGCGCTGGCTACCATCTGCACGATCTGGGACAGCATGGTGTCGCGGCCAACCTTATCGGCCCGCATGATAAAGCTGCCCTGCTGATTGATGCTGCCGCCAATCACCTGATCGCCGGATTTCTTGCTGACTGCCAGTGGCTCCCCGGTGACCATGGATTCGTCCACGTTGGAGCTGCCCTCAAGCACCTCACCATCCAACGGCACCTTGTCTCCGGGCCGAACCCGCAGGCGGTCGCCCACCTGAACCTGATCCAGCGACACATCGGCCTCGCCGCCGTCATCATCCAGTTTTCTGGCGGTAGCGGGAGCCAGGTCCAGCAAGGCTTTGATAGCCCCTGAGGTTTTCTCCCGGGCTCGCAGCTCCAGCACCTGCCCAAGCAATACCAGTACCACGATGACCGCCGCTGCCTCGAAATACACGGCAACCGAGCCATCGTCTTGCCGAAAGGCTGACGGGAATACCTGGGGAGCGAGGGTCGCCACCAGGCTATAGATCAACGCCACGCCGGTGCCGATGGAGATCAGAGTGAACATGTTCAGATTGCGACTGACCACGGATTTCCAGCCCCGGACAAAGAACGGCCAGCCACACCAGAGGACAACCGGCGTTGCCAGCACCAACTGGATCCAGTTGGATAGCTGAGGGCTGACAATGTGATCTAGCCCGGTCAGGTGCCCGCCCATTTCGAGAACAAGCACAGGCAGAGTCAGAACCAGTCCGATCCAGAATCGGCGGGTCATGTCCGTAAGCTCTGCAGAGGGGCCCTCGTCCAGGCTCACCTGCTCCGGCTCAAGCGCCATGCCGCAAATAGGGCAATCCCCCGGTCCCTGCTGGCGAATTTCCGGGTGCATTGGGCAGGTGTACATGGTGCCCGGCGCTACCGGCTCGTGCTGCTTCTGCTCCTCACCAAGGTACTGTTCCGGATCCTCGTCAAATCGGGACTGGCAGCGAGACGAGCAGAAATACCAGGTTTTGCCCGCGTGCTGGCTTCGATGCTCAGCCGTGTGCGGATCCACCGACATGCCACAAACGGGATCCTTGACCATGTGTTCTCCGGATTCCTTGTGGTGGTGATGATCGTGATCAGGGTGTTCTTCGTTATGGGCGTGCTGATTCTCAGCCATTTCGGTCTCCGGTTTTGTCTGCCGGCCAGGGCGAAAATGCAAGGAAATAAAGCAGAAATAGATTAACCACGGGAATCAGGATCAGAACGCCCATCCAACCCGGGTAACCCGTGCGCTGGCAAATGCGCCAGGCGGGAATGACAACGACGATGGCGATCACCAGCATCCACAGCCAGTGCCCAGCCCACATGGTGTTACCATACATGTCAGTTTCCATCATGACCTTGATCTCCTGTCAAATAACTGGCTTCAGTGGTGGTTATGCGCCTCGGCATGGCCATGCTTCGGTGGCGCCATGCCGCCGCTTTTTTTCAGGAAAATCTGCTCCCCTATAGCAATCACAATCATCGTAGCGACTGCAACACCAATCACCAGAGGATCAGTAGCCAGCTTTACCCAGACAAAGCCCACGAGAGCGAGCAGATCCAGAGCAATGGCGGTGGCCGGCACCCAGATATTGGCCTTTATGTCCTTGCGCAGATACCGCAGTACACCCCAGTGAATGGCGACATCCATAATCAGGTAGAACACGATCCCCAGCGCGGCAATCCGCGACAGATCAAAGAAAGCTGTGAGGGCGACCCCCAGAACCACAGTGTAGACCAGCGTGTGCCTCTGGATGTTGCCGGGCATGCCAAAGTGACTGTGCGGAACCAGTTTCATCTCGGTTAACATGGCCAGCATCCGCGAGACCGCAAAAATGCTGGCAAGAATGCCACCTGCCGTGGCCATCATGGCAATGGCAACCGTAAACCAGACCCCGTAATCGCCCAATGCCGGGCGCGCGGCAGCCGCAAGAGAGTAATCCCGGGTCCTGATAATTTCAGCCAGGGACAGATTGCTGGCGACAGCAAAACCGACCAGGGTGTAGATCACCACGCAGGCACCTATGGAAATAACGATGGCACGGCCGACATTCCGGTTGGGGTCAATGACTTCAGAGCCGCTGTTGGTGATGGTGGTGAAGCCCTTGAACGCCAATATCCCCAGTGCCGTCGCACCAAGGAAGTTGCCGAGGGTTCCGGTGTCGCCCGGGTTTGAGAAATCAACTGAAATACTATCGGCAATCCAGACGCCTACCAGCCCGAAAACCAGTATGCCCCCGATTTTCAGGATCCCGATGAAGGAAGCCACGCCCTGAACCATACGGTTGCCCAAGAGGTTAATCAGAAAGGCTGCCAGAATGAGCGATACCCCGAGAATGGGCACCATCCGACCACTCTCCTCGCCACCAAAAAGCTGCATCGTATAGGAGCCAAACGTGCGCGCCAGGAAGCTCTGGGCGATCACCATGGAGAAATACATTAGCAGGGCATTAAAGGCCGTTGGCAACCGGTTTCCGTAAGCCTTGTGCAGGTACATGCCGATACCCCCGGCGGAGGGATAGGCATTGGAAATCTTAATGTAGGAATAGGCACTGAAACTGACGATAACGGCAGCGGCCAGGAACGCCAGCGGGAAAAGCGCGCCCGTCATCTTGGCCATCTGCCCGGTCAGCGCAAAGATACCGGCGCCAATCATGACACCGGTTCCCAGCATCACAGTGCCTGCCAGGGTGAGACTGCCTTCCTGATAACGGGTGGTTCTGTCCTCCTCCCTGGTCATTCAACCTCCGGTCATTTTTTCATGGGCGGGATCTTGGAGCAGCAAAACGGCTCATGGCTGGCATTGGCCCGTACGTTGTCGTCGGTAAACCGGTACCAGGCCAGTTTCCGTCGGGTCCACCACCCGGCTTTTAACAGGCCACCATGGACCCTGATCAGTTCCAGCAACTCATCGATGGACCAATGGGTGCCATCGTAGATAACACGCAACTGACTGGCCGGTTTTTGCTCGGCAAAATCAACACAGGGGTGGTGGTTGAGTTGGTGGATGAGATCCTCCCACTCACTCTCACCAAGGCCCTCGACCTTCAGTTTCCGGCGTAACAGAAAGGCTTCCTGACTGGTTGCTTTGTGTGCTTTGGTCATGGGATTGCACCTCTTCGCCTGGTGACTTCTCCTGTATCAGAACATCCCAAACTGAATTGCCACTGAAAAGATGGGGAGGTTTTCAATGGATTTGATCTGCATCAAATCGTAGACGTGAAACGGGTCCGGGGAATTCCCCGGACCCGTTCAAGGCGATAACACTAAACGGGATCAGAAGGTGGCGCGAGCGCCGACCACGGCAAACCAGTCTCCGGTTCCGCCTCCCTCGTCTCTGGCGAAGTCTGCGGTGTCGCCGTACTTGCGCTCATGTACTACGCCAACGTAGGGTGAGAAAGCCCGGCCAACCAGGTCATAACTCAGCCTCAGTCCGGTTTCACTGGATACCAGCCCCTTGCCAACACCGATTTCCCGGTCCTCGCTGAACGCCACCGTGGCATCCAGCGTGGCTAAGAGAATCCAGTGATTGGTCAACAGCAACTCGTATTCGGCATCCAGTTCTGCGGAGGTCTCGCCCTCGTTACTCACGTAGAGATTGGCATCGATCTCGAACCATTGCGGAGCCAGCCCGGTAACACCCAGAACCCCGTAGGTGCGGTCCGGCCCCTCGGGCGTGTCGAATCGGACACCGACCTTGGCGTCAAAGAAGTCAGATATGGGAATCTGTCCAACCAGTTGGTTTTCCAGCTGCTCATACGCCTGTTCCTCAATGGCGTACTCGCCTTTGGTCAGCCACCGGAGCTTCAGCTCGTCTGTGCCGTAGAAAAAGTCCCCACTCCAGACACCCAGCTCTTCATCGTCACCGCTGTAGCGATATTCGAGCTCCTCGAACTGCGCCCCCCAGAAAGTCAGGGCCTGCTTTCTGGCGGTAGTGTCGAAAATCATTTCCTCAGCGGTTACCGCGGTTGGCAGGAGAACAGAGCCCAGCAGGCTGGTGGCGACAAGCGATCGGATACGGCTCATGCATCACCTCCTGCTTCGGCGACAACGTCTGCCTTTGCCTGAGTCGTGTCAGGGCCGCCCTCAACAATCACCTTGCGGAACATTCCGGCCGCCGCGTGGTAAGAGAGGTGGCAATGGAACGCCCACTGCCCCGGCGCATCGACTTCCGTTTCCATGTAAACCGTCGTTCCTGGCTGAACACTGACGGTGTGCTTCACGGGGTTCCACTCACCCGCACCAACATCCAGAATCGACCACATGCCGTGAAGATGCATGGGATGGGTCATCATGGTGGTATTGACGAACTTGAAGCGAACACGCTCTCCGTATTTCAGGCGGATGGGGTCAGCATCCTCGTACTTCACGCCATTGATACTCCAGCGGTAACGCTCCATGTTGCCGGTCAGGCGCAACTCGATCTCCCGGGTCGGTTTGCGATCCTCGTAGAGTGGTTTCTGGGCCTTGAGATCGGCATAGGACAGGAATTTTCCGCCATTTGCCGCCGTTGGCACCAAACCGCTGCCGTCGGCATAAAAAGGATCCGTGGGGCCACCCTCCGGTATGTTCATCGCGTTGTGATCCATGCCTTGCATCGCTGAATGGTCCATGCCGGACATCCCTGCAGACCCATTCATGTCGCCGGCAGAGCTGGCCATATCCATCCCGCCGTGGTCCATACCATGCATGCCACCCATGTCCGCCATGGTGAGGCGTGCCGGCTGACGCAGTTCGGGAACGGCCGCTTCCATACCCTGCTCCGGCGCCAGCGTGGCTCTGGCATAGCCCGAGCGGCCCATGGACTCGGCAAAAATGGAGTAGGCCTGGGCGTCTTTCGGGCGTACGATCACATCGTAGGTTTCGGCGACGCCGATCCGGAATTCATCCACGTTGACCGGCTGGACATTGTTGCCGTCCGCCTAGACAACGGTCATTTCCAGCCCCGGAATCCGCATGTCGAAATAGGTCATGGCGGATGAATTGATGAACCGCAGGCGGATGCGCTCTCCGGGCTCAAATATTCCGGTCCAGTTCTGTTCCGGCCCCATGCCGTTGATCAGGCCCGTGAAGCCCTGCAAGTCCTCAACATCCGATTTCATCATGCGCATATCACCCCAAGCCATACGGTCCCGGATGGTATTCATCAGGCCGTTTTTCGAGGCATCCGAGAAAAACTCCGCCACCGTCTGTTGTTGGCGGTTGTAGTAATCCGGCATAATTTTCAGATTGCGCATGATCCGGTCACCGGAATGCGGATGTTTGTCAGTGAGCTGAACCACATATTCACGGTTGTACCGGAAGGGTTCACGCTCTTCCGGCGCAATGACGATGGCGCCATAGGCACCATCGGGTTCCTGAAAGCCGGAATGGCTGTGAAACCAGTAAGTACCGGCTTGCTGGATGGGAAATTCGTAGGTGAATGTCTCACCGGCCTTGATGCCGGGGAAGCTGATACCCGGCACACCATCCTGCTGGTAAGGAAGAATCAGGCCATGCCAGTGGATGGACGTCATTTCATCCAGGTTGTTGGTGACGTTGATCCTGACGTTTTCGCCTTCCTTGAAACGTAACACCGGTCCCGGGGACTTCCCGTTGTAACCGATACCCTCTTTCACGAAATCTCCGGTTCTGATCTCAACCCGATCGACCGTGAGGTCATACTCGCCAGCAAGCGCCAGCCCTGGCAGAAAGAGGGTTAAAAGCCCTGTCAGCAGTGATTTTTTCATCTGTTTTTACTCCACACAGCATCGCGTAAACGCCGGGGCGGCATGGCAACCTTATGCCCGGCAGTTCATCCGTTGGTCGGTAACCCGTGTCACTTGAAGTTGATCTCGCCGTACATACCGGCCTGGTAGTGACCTGGCACGTTACAGGCGAATTCGATGTTGGCTTTTTCCGTGAACTTCCAGATGATTTCCTTGCTCTCCCCCGGCTCCAGCAACACACTGTTGGGGTCATCGTGTTTCATGGAATGACCGCTGCCCATATCCATGTCCATCATGTCTTCATTGAGCTGGCCGCCCTGGATCACCCCGTGTTCGACCATCATCATCATCTCGTCCTGATGCGCCTCGTGCATGGCGGGGGTGCCAATATTGAACTCGTGAACCAGGCTGCCCTTGTTCTCCACCGCAAACCGTACAGTCTGTCCCGGTTTTACCACGATGGATTCGGGCTCGTAGTAGTTGTCGTGCATTTCCACGGTAATGGTCCGGCTGACGTCAGACGCCTCCCCCGGTTTGCCATTGGTGGCACCATGCCCGCTTTCATGTGCACCGGCTGCAAAAGCGGTGGCCGACATTGACATCACGGCCGCGCCGACCAGAAATTTTGCTGCATTCATCGTGTATCCTCCTGTGAAATAATCTCGGGGCTTACGCCCGATGCTTTGTCAGAAAAAATTGAGCAATGTCCAGAAACCGTGGCTATCATCGCCCACCAACCTGAATTCTTTCTGACTGAGCTCTTTCTGAATATGACAAACTATTTATCGTTCAGGCTCAGTTCAGTTTGATCGGCAACACTGAGCCGTCGTACCTAGCACTGAAAGGACCGCCTCATGCGCTTATTGCTCGTCGAAGATGACCGTCTGCTGGCTGAGGGTCTCGCCAGCCAACTCAAGAAAGCAGGCTTCAGCGTCGACACGACCCACACTACCCGGGAGGCGACGCAGCTGGCCAAACAGGAAGGGTACCGGGCCGTGGTTCTGGATCTCGGCCTGCCGGATGGCAATGGCCTGGATGTGCTGAGAAAGTGGCGGGCCAACCGAATCAGTTTTCCGGTATTGATTCTGACCGCCAGGGGCGACTGGCAGGACAAGGTTAATGGCCTTAAAGCCGGAGCGGACGATTACCTCGCCAAGCCGTTCCAGACGGAAGAACTGATTGCCCGCCTGAATGCCATCGTCCGGCGAAGCGAAGGCCGGGTTCATTCTCTGGTAAAGGCGGGTCGCTTTGAGCTGGACGAGAACCGGCAGAGCCTGAAAATGGAGGATGGAACCGAGCAGAGCCTGACGGGTACCGAGTTCCGTTTACTGCGCTGCCTGATGAGCCGGCCTGGCCACCTTTTCTCGAAGGAGCAGCTCATGGAGCAACTCTACAGCCTTACCGACAGTCCCAGTGAAAACGTGATTGAAGCGTACATTCGGCGACTGCGGAAACTGGTGGGCACAGAGACCATCACCACACGGCGTGGCCAGGGATATCTGTTCAATGACGCTGTTCAGTAAACCGGCGTCGGTCAAAGGGGCCCTGCTGGCCCTTTTGCTGCCTGCCGGCATAGCCCTGATGGCCCTCGCCTGGCTGGTTCATGGCCTGCTATTGGACCGGATGGCCAGGGAGTTTGTTGAAACCCGACTGAAAGACGAAGTGGCCTTTCTCGAACACCAGATCCGCGAATCCGGGGGCAAGCTGGAAACCCTACAGACCGGGGATTATTTTCAGGAGGTCTTTCACCACGCCTTTGCCATAAAATCCCCAGCCCGAACCCTCATTTCACCCGAGTCCTGGACACCGCTGCTCAGGCCACTGGCCGAAGCCGGGCCGGACGGAACCCTCCAGGCCAAAGGGGCCGAAATCAATGGAACCTCGCCAGCTATCCTGGCTTACCGGAAATCATTTCGCGTCGGCGACACCCCGATCGTCGTGATTGTCGCGGAAGATCTGGGAGCCCTGAAACAAAGCCAGGCCGAACTGCACGCCTGGACAGCCATCGTCTCGGTCCTGCTGATCCTCCTGCTGGTGGCGGCGATCTGGGTGGGAATCAACCTGGCCCTGCGCCCGGTGGTTACGCTGAAGGCTGCGTTGAAGCGACTGCAGGATGGGGAGATTTCACGCATTGATGTCAAGGCCCCCGAAGAGTTCCACCCCCTGGTTCAGCAGATGAACCAGCTACTCGATTCCCTGGACCAGCGCCTGGAACGCTCCCGGGATGCACTTGCCAACCTGTCCCACAGTGTCAAAACGCCCATCGCCGCGGTACGCCAGATACTGGAAGACAATGATCGTCCGTTGACCAATGATCTGAGGCACCAGATGGCTGGCCGCCTGAGCGACATCGACAAACAGCTTGAGGCGGAAATGCGGCGCAGCCGGTTTGCCGGGCCACAGGTGGGAAAGAGCGCCTATCCGCTGAAGCAGGCCCGGGATCTGCTATGGATGCTGGGCAGGTTGTACCCGACAAAATCCTTTGAAATGTCCACCGTGCTGACTGAAGAAAGACGATGGCCCATTGAGGAGCATGACCTGAATGAAGTGCTGGGCAACCTGCTGGATAACGCCGGAAAATGGTCCGCAAGATTCGTGGAGCTCACCCTGACAGAAGAAAGCAGCCGGCTCACCATCACTGTCGAAGACGACGGCCCCGGTGTAAACCCGGAGGCACTTCCCAATCTGGGCACCCGGGGTGTGCGGCTGGACGAGCAGACACCGGGGCACGGACTGGGCCTGGCCATCGCCCGGGAGATCACCGAACGATATGGTGGTACCCTGACGTTCAGTGTCGGCAGTCACGGGGGGCTCAAAGCCACCATTTGCTTTTCGGAACCGGATGGAGGCCATCGACGGTGAAAATTGGTGAACTCGCAAAAACGACGGGTATTCCGGTTGAAACCATCCGCTACTACGAAAAAATCGGCCTGCTTCCGGCACCGGCGCGGGACAGCAGTGGCTACCGCGCCTACCAATCTGCCCACCTGGATCGGCTGCTGTTCATCAAACGCTGCCGCAATCTCGATATGGCCCAGGACGAAATCCGGGAACTGATCCGCCTGGCCGATCAGCCAGAGGCGGATTGCAGTGAAGTGGACGCCCTGCTGGCCCGCCACCTGGATCACGTTCGTGAACGGCTTAACGAACTGGCGCGCCTGGAAGAAACCCTGGTGCAGCTTCAGGAAGCCTGTTCCGATGGCCGCACCGTCAGAGAATGCGGCATCCTCGGCGGGCTCAGTTCAGAACTTGCGGCCCGGGAATCGGAGGATCGTCACAATCACGTTCCCGGCACCCATAAACCGGGACAGCAATGACGTTTAATCGACCAGCCGTTAAAGACTGTTGACCCTGTAGTTGCTACAGGGCTTTAAATAAGGCCATCTGACTACAGGAGGCCTTTATGGCGTGCAGTTGCTCTGCTCCCGAACCCAAATCCCCCGCTCCGGGTTTTCGCCGGGCGTTATGGATCGCGCTATGGGTCAATCTGGCGATGTTCCTCGTGGAAGGCACTGCCAGCCTGACGTCCGGCTCGGTCTCGCTGATGGCCGACGCCATCGACTTCTTTGGTGACAGCGCCAACTACATACTGTCCCTGACCGTGCTTTCCATGGGCATGCTGTGGCGCGGACGCGCGGCCATGGTCAAAGGTATCACCATGACGGTGTTCGGCCTGGTGGTCTGGGCCCGGGCGGTGTGGGTGGTTCAGGCAGGGATTACGCCGGAACCCCTGACCATGGGAACCGTCGGCCTGCTGGCCCTGGCCGCCAATGTCAGCGTTGCGGTAATGCTGTTCCGGTTTCGGGAGGGCGACTCCGACATGCGTTCGGTTTGGCTCTGCAGCCGCAACGATGCCATCAGCAACGTCGCGGTAATGGTGGCGGCCCTGGGTGTTTTCGGAACCGGTTCCGCCTGGCCGGACCTGTTCGTCGCCGCGATAATGGGAACATTGGCCGTCACCGCCGGCGTCAGTGTGGTCCGCCATGCCCGCAGCGATATTGCCGGGGCCAAGGCCGCCACGATGGAATTGACGCCTGGAGTGTCGAGCCCGCAAAGCCGCTAAAACGCCAGAGAAATCATCACCGGAATAAACGCCAGGGCAAACAGCGTGGTCAGCAACACCGTACCCGCGGCCTGCCTTGGCGAGGTATCCAGCAGAGTGGCAATGACCACGGTGTTCGCGGCAATCGGTGTGATCGAGATCAGGAACATGGCCTTGTGGACAGCGGGCTCATAAATGCCCAGAACGGTTGAATCAAGCCACCAGAACACGATGGCCACCAGCGGCCAGACCACAAACTTCCCGAAGAACGCCAGAGCCGTGAAGCGGACATTACCGGCCAGGCCACGGAAACTGGTGATACTCATGCCAATGATCATCATGCCGAGAATGCTGTAAGCGCCGCGCAGGTTGTCAAACAGCGGCACAAAGATATCCGGGATTCCGACACCCGCCAGATTCAGCGCCACGGCCGCCATAAAGGCGTATACCGAAGGCAGCTTCAAGACCCGCCAGAGCGCATCCCGGATGCTGTACCTGCCCCGTGCCGCCAGATAGAAACCCACCGAGTTCTCGAACAGTGTGGTGCCCAGCATGCACACAATATATAGCCCCAGACCTTCTTCACCGAACAGCAGCAGCGCCACCGGCACCCCGAAGTAACCAGTGTTTCCGGAGCCGACACACAGTGGAATGATGTTGGCACTGCCATCAGTGAGCACCTTCTTCGCCAACATCATCTGGCCAATGCCAAGCACGGACGAGAGACCGAATACCAGGAAAGGCAGCATGATCACTTCCGCCGAGAGCGGCGCGGCCATCACACCGGAAAACACCACCGAGGGGGTTACGATGTACAGCATGATGCCAGCGATATGCCGGCCACTGGCGTCAAGATACCGGCCGGAGACCCAGCCCAGCACGACGGTTACATAGAGTGGGATCAGCTTGAAGAAAAGGGCGAATGCGGCAGCCATCGGCACTCCATGTGAGCAAGCGTTTTTAAAATGAGAAGCCGCGCAGTCTACCACCTACCCCTCGAGAGGTAACTCTCCTGCTCACTGGTGGGAATATTGGCAATGCTTGATAATCATCAACAGCATTCAAGATACTTTTTTTTACCCTAGTGCTGTACTCAGGTATTCCACAACGACCGAGGAGAGAGACCGATGGCCGAACGCTTTACCAAAAGCATGGCCAGGAACATATATCTGGGAGGAAGCGCGTTCTTCGTCCTGCTGTTCCTGGTCCTGACTTTTGACACTCAATCACGGGCCATGCCCAAGCGGGATAACCGCGACAAGCTCACCGAAGAAGTAGTTCGGGGAAAACACGTCTGGGAGAACAACAACTGCGTGGGGTGTCATTCCCTCATGGGTGAGGGGGCGTACTTTGCGCCTGAGCTTGCCAACGTGTTCAACCGCCGCGGCGCGGGCGACAGCGAGACTTTCAAGGCGTATATGAACGCCTGGATGAACGCCATGCCCACCAATATTCCTGGCCGCCGCCAGATGCCCCAGTTCAATCTGACCGACCAGGAGATCGCAGACCTGGCGGCCTTCCTGGAGTGGACCTCCAAGATTGATGACAACGACTGGCCACCCAATATTGAAGGCTGAGGGATCACACATGAAATACGAATCTCAACGGGTAGCAATGCCCTACTTCATCTTTGCCCTGGTTCTGTTCGCCGGCCAGATCGTGTTCGGTCTGATTCTGGGCCTTCAGTACGTGGTGGGCGATTTCCTGTTCCCGGAGATCCCCTTTAACGTGGCGCGTATGGTTCATACCAACCTGCTGATTGTCTGGCTGCTGTTCGGCTTCATGGGGGCAACCTACTACCTGGTGCCGGAAGAGGCCCAGACCGAACTCTACAGCCCGTTGCTGGCCTGGATCCTGTTCTGGGTATTCGCCGCAGCCGGCACGCTGACCATCCTCGGCTACCTGTTCGTGGACTACGCCACCCTGGCGGAAGTCACCATGAATAACACGCTGCGAACGATGGGGCGCGAGTTCCTGGAGCAACCCACGATTACCAAGATTGGCATACTGCTGGTGGTCGGCGGTTTTCTGTTCAACATCATGATGACCGCCCTGAAGGGCCGCAAAACCGTGGTCAACATCGTGCTGGTGACCGGGCTGGTGGGCCTGGCAGTGCTCTGGCTGTTCAGCTTTTACAACCCCGACAACCTCACTACCGACAAGTTTTACTGGTGGTTTGTGGTGCACCTCTGGGTAGAGGGCGTTTGGGAGCTGATCATGGGCGCCATCCTGGCCTATGTGCTGATCAAGATCACCGGTGTCGACCGGGAAGTCATCGAGAAATGGCTGTACGTGATCATCGCCATGGCCCTGATCACCGGCATTATCGGTACCGGCCACCACTTCTTCTGGATCGGGCCGCCCGAGTACTGGCTGTGGCTGGGTTCGGTGTTCTCGGCGCTGGAGCCGCTGCCGTTCTTCATGATGGTGCTGTTCGCCTTCAACATGATCAACCGCCGACGGCGTAACCACCCCAACAAGGCCGCCATGCTGTGGGCCATGGGCACCGCGGTGATGGCGTTCCTCGGCGCCGGCGTGTGGGGCTTCCTGCATACCCTGGCACCGGTGAACTACTATACCCATGGCAGCCAGGTGACTGCCGCCCACGGCCACATGGCGTTCTACGGCGCGTACGTGATGATCGTGCTCACCATTATCTCCTACGCCATGCCGATCATGAGGGGGCGCCCCTACGGCAATAGCAACACCGCTCAGGTGCTGGAGATGTGGGGCTTCTGGCTGATGACCATCTCTATGGTGTTTATCACCCTGTTCCTGACAGGCGCCGGCATCCTGCAGATCTGGCTCCAGCGGATCCCGGAAAGCGGCGAGGCCCTGTCGTTCATGGTGACCCAGGACAAGATCTCGCTGTTCTACTGGATGCGTCTGGTGGCCGGTTGCTTCTTCATGGCCGGGCTGGTGGTGTACTTCGGAAGCTTCTTCATCAAGGGGCAGGCCGCCCCTGCCGAGGAAGTCCGGGGTCCGGCTACCCAGGACGCCTGAACCCACTGCTGAGGTGGCCGGGGTAAAATCACCCCGGCCACCTCGCAAACCGGACAATCATCGTGACTACACAGGCCAGCCAGAACAAGGACACCCTTCAGAAGAAACGATTGCTAAGCCGATGTGCCTTCTTCGGCCTGTTCCTGCTCGCACCCGTCCTGAATCTCTTCCGTTATGACCTGACCGAAACCCGGTTCGTGGTCTTCGGCTATCCCCTGTCTTTCAATCTTGAACTGGATTGGGTAATGCAGAACTCCGCTTCGGAGGTAGCCGGACAGATTCTGTTCTGGTTCATCCTGCCGATCATGCTGCTGGTCCCACTGGTACTCTGGATTGCCTGGAAATGGGGCCGTATCTACTG
>Ga0247720_100104_pt1 | contig 40620 bp, 47 predicted proteins | sample MSEWel2015_12_15_FD_189078 | JGI IMG/M metagenome (GOLD analysis project Ga0247720, IMG submission 189078) | Subsurface sediment microbial communities from gas well in West Virginia, United States - MSEEL Well Study Marcellus 3H_2015_12_15 | ecosystem: Environmental > Terrestrial > Deep... | reverse complement strand
CTTTCTCTACTGCTTTTGCTTTGACTTTTTCTATATCAATTCCTCTTCCATCATCACTAACTTCTATTATGACATTATTACCTTCATGATAAGCTCTCAAATTAATAGTACCTTGTTCTGGTTTCCCCTTTTGCAACCTTTCTTGTGGCATTTCGATACCATGATCGATAGAATTTCTTATAAGGTGAACTAAAGGATCACCAATTTCATCTATAACAGTTCTATCTACTTCTGTATCTTGTCCATACATATTGAGAATAATTTTTTTGCCTAACTCGTAAGATAAATCCCTTACCATCCTTGGAAATCTATTGAATACTCTTTCAACCGGTACCATTCTTACCTTCATAACAGCATCATGTAAATTAGTAGTTATTCTTTCGAGATATTCAATAGCACTTGCAGTTTCAGAGTTTCTGTTATCTGCCTCTAATCCCTCAAGGCGGGTTTTTATGATTATAAGTTCACTTACTAAATTCATTAAATTATCCAATCTATCAATGTCTACCCTTACACTTTTTGAGGTTTTATTAAAGCTGTGAGTTTTTTTGATATTCTCAAAACTATGAGATTGTAAAGAGGACACTTCTTTAGAAGATTCCTCCTCTTCCTTACTTAAATCGACATTTATAACTTCTACTTCTATTTTGCTGACTTCAGCAATAGAAAGCAATCTTTTTTCTATATTTTCTTTTTCTTCTTTTGTAAGAATGTGAAGAGTGAAACTATCATCAAATTTTTCATCTTCAATGTCTTCTACAGAGGGGAAGGAATTTATTATATCTGCTATTTCCTCTAGACTATTAAAAATTACAAAAGCACGGGCCGATTTCATAACACATCCTTTGTCAATGTATACTGTTATCTTATAGGCTTTGTAATTGTCTTTTACTGCTTCTTTTATTATATCTTGTTCGTATACGTTCAATATTGTGTCGCTGTTTAAAGCATTATTTTCTTTTTCTAAAACTTCCTCTTTATTTTTAGATTTAGAACTCACACCCGAAAGTAAAAATATCAACTCATCAACAGATACATTATCTTCTCCTGTTTGTGATATTGAATCCAGCATCTCACTTAAAGTATCTACACACTTAAAGAGAATATCCATGATAGGATGAGAAATGTTTAATTCGCCATTTTTTACCTCTTGTAATACATCCTCCATTTTATGAGCTAATTTATTCATGTTTTCAAAGCCCATAGTAGCAGCCATACCCTTTAAAGTATGGGCAGATCTAAAAATTTCATCGATTATTTGCTTATTTTTAGGGTCATTTTCCAAAAGCAATAAATTGCTATTTAAATTTTCTATATGTTCTTGCGATTCTTCAATAAATATATCGATATATTGATTATTTTCCATAAAATTCCCTCACCTTCTCGATTATTTCTACTGGAATTTTATCCAAAGGAAGAACTTTGTCAACAAATCCTGTTTTTATAGCGTTATAAGGCATTCCTTTTGCCAAAGAAGAATCAATATCCTGACATATAATAAAGCTTCCTTTCTCTTTTAAATATTTGAGTCCTTTTGAACCATCACTTCCCATGCCTGTCAAAATAACAGCTATTATGCAAGCATTTATTTGGGAAGCACTTATGAAAGTAGCATCAATGGAAGGTTTATAAACAGATTCAAAATCAGTAGAAAGTTTAATTTTTACTTTATCATTCTCTTCAATTAATAATAAATTTTTATCGCCAGGTGCGATATAAGCTACATTTTTCAAAATTTCCTCTCCATCTACTGCTTCTTTTACTTTGAGATTACAACTTTGGTCTAATCTTTCTGCCATCATTTTAGTAAACTTTTCTGGCATATGTTGTACTACAATTACTGAAGCAAAAAGGTCCTTTGGTAAATTTGTCAATATATATTGCAGTGCTTTAGGCCCCCCAGTAGAAGCCCCAATTATAACAAGACAATCATTTTTCATAAATCATTCAATCCCTTTTTGTCTACTTTTTCTCTGTTCTTCAAAGATATAGCTTATAATCTTTTCTCTCACTTTTTCAGAAATGTCCACATAACAGATACCAATTTCATATCCTTTTTCTAATAATTCTTCATATCTCACTACTTTTCCGCTTACTGTTATCTCTTGATCTAATGTAAAAACACAATTTATGATAGTCCCTACCTCTAATTTTTTATCTACCTTACATCTTAATCCTCCACCGCTTATATCTTGAATAAGGCCTTTATAAACCTTATCTTCTTCTCCACCACTAATAGTATAAGTAAAGGGAATCACTTTTTCTAATCTAAAATACTGTCTCCTTTGCAATCTTTCTACACTGCTTATAGGCATTATTTCTAAAAGAGCAAGTTTTCCAGAAAATCTATTTAAAACCTTGGCATAAAAGGTAAATAAACCTTGTTTTGTAAAATAAATTATTTGAACTATTGAACCTATTCTCACAGGAACTAAATGTCCACTGTATACTGGAGTATCAATTAATATAGTTCCATTTTTGGAAATATCCTGTACTTGAGATGAGTACATGGTCTTGCCATTGTTTAAACCTATCCTCAATTTTTGCCCCGGTAGTAAATTTATCTCATTCATCTAAATCCTCCTCTATTGATAAGTCTAGAAAAAATACCCCACAACCCCTTGTTTTCTATAGGAGGAGATTGATTAGCAATTTGAGCTGCAATTTGTAATATCCTTTTTGAGGTTTTACTATTTTCGTATTTAAGGACAATGGGATTTTGCTCAATTATACATTCCATCATCTTTTCGTCATTTTCCAAATAACCTAAATCAATCAAAGATACACCTAAATAGTTTTTAACTACTGTTTCAAACCTGTCATAAATTTTTTTGTATTCATTAAAATTTTTTACCTTATTTATCAGCACATTAATCTTTTTATCTTCACCTACCAGTGAATACTTAATAAGAGTATATGCATCCATAATAGACGTGGGTTCAGGAGTTACTATGAGTAAAACTTCATCAGCCGCTTTCAAAAAATTGCTAACTACGTTATTGAGCCCTGCACCCGTATCTATAATAATAAAATCGGAATAATAGTCTAAAATTTTAATGTTGTTTAGAAAAAGGCTTAAATCCACTCCTTCATTGATAAGGTTGAAATCTCCACCAGAAGATATGTATTTTATGCCTAAAGGTCCTTCGCTTATAACTTCTGTTATCATTTTGTTGTTGTATAAAACATCTAATAAAGTATACTTAGAAGTAACTCCTAATTCAATTTCGACATTTGAAAATCCCAAATCTGCATCAATAATCGTAACATTATAGCCCAATTTTTTAAGCCCCAAAGAAAGATTTACTGAGATACATGTTTTGCCAATTCCGCCTTTACCACCTGTAATTGTAATAACCCTGCTTCTTTTTATCTTCTTTTTTTGGGAAACCAATTTTCTTAAACTTTCAGCCTGGTCCATCATATACTAATTCCCCTTTACTATGCTTGAGGCGATAATTTCACTTCCTGCTAAAGTTATATCATCAGGAACTATTTGTCCATTTGTAAAATAAGAAATTGGCCGCCCTGAATAATAAACAGCATTTAAAATAGAACTATAATTATCGGTTTCATCTAATTTTGTAAAAATCAATTTATAATTTCCTGCAAATTCATATCTTTTTATCACTTCCTTTAAATCTTCCGATTTAGTCGTAGCACTCAAGCATAAATAAGTTTCATCACAGTTTGCATATTTAATGAAGGTTTTTAATTCATTTATTCGCTTTTCATCTTTATGGCTTCTTCCCGCTGTATCTATCAAAACAACATCGTACTTTTCAAACTCTGGCTGAAGTTTATGAAGGTCAAAAATATTATTTACTACTTTTACTGGCACTCCTAAAATTTCTCCATAAGTTTTCAGCTGGTCTACCGCCGCTATTCTGAAAATGTCTGCTGTAACAAGCATTACATTTTTACCTTCATTCAATATCAAATTAGAAGCAATTTTTGCAATGGTAGTAGTTTTCCCCACTCCAGTAGGTCCAATGAACAAAATTTTTTTGCTTTTTTCAGTATTCAATTTTTGAGGAGGTCCCATAAAAGCATCTATTCGTTCCTTTAAAATTTTTATTCCTTTATTATCAAATTCATCAATTCCCTCCCCCAATAACTGAGACACTTCCCTTTCTATTCCATAATCTATTAATTTAGAAACTAAGGTTTTCTCCTTAGCTTCTGTAACCGTTCCATTTTTATTGGTAGCTATAGTTTTAATCAAATTTTTAAGTTCATTTATATCATTTTTTGTAATACTTTCTTTAGGGATTACCGGTGGGTAATCTTCTACCGCTGCTACTACTTCCACTTTACTCTTCTTAAAAAGTCCTATAATCCCTCTTTCTTTAATTTTGTTTTGATGAAGTATTACAGCGTTACTTCCCATTTCCGCTTTTATCATTCTTAAAGCTTCTTGATAATCGTTAGCAATATATTTTTTAACTTTCATTTAATCTCACCGTCCCCACCGATACAACTTCAATATTTGGTAAAAGTTCGTTATATGACAAAACAGCAATATCAGGAGAAACTTGTTCTACTAACTTTCGAAGATAAAATCGAGTAACAGGCGCTGTCAGAATTACAGGTTGTCCACCCTTTAAAGTTACCTTTTTTGCTAATTCATGGATACTCTTTAAAATCCTTTGTGCCGAAGAAGGTTCCAATGCTAAATAAGAACCATGTTCTGTCTGAGTTATACTAGAGGATATTAACTGTTCAACACTCGGATCTAACGTTATAACTTCAATCTTACCATATGGAGCATATTTATTGGAAATAGTACGAGCTAAAGCCTGTCTTACATACTCTGTTAAAACATCTGTATCTCGTATAATAGGGGCATAATCAGCTAAAGTCTCTAATATTGTAACTAAATCTCTTATAGATAGCCCCTCTCTTAAAAGGTTAGAAAGCACTTTTTCTATTTCACCTATTGTTAAAAGCTTAGGAACTAATTCTTCTATTAAGGCAGGATTTGTAGTTTTTACATTGTCAATTAAACTCTGTACTTCTTGCCTTCCTAAAAGTTCATGGGCATGCTGTTTTATGACGTGAGTAAGGTGAGTAGCGATGACAGAAGGAACATCTACTACTGTATATCCCCTTGCTTCTGCTTTTGACCTTTCGTTTTCATCTACCCAAATTGCAGGCAATCTAAAAGCTGGTTCTCTTTCTCGAATCCCAGAAATATCTTCATCTATTTCTCCTGCCGTCATAGCCATATATCTATCAACGTATACCTTACCTCTGGCAATTTCATTTCCTCTAATTTTTATAATATATTCATTAGGCTTTAATTGAATATTATCTCTTAAACGAATCATTGGGACCACGATACCCAAATCAAGAGCAATTTGTCTTCTTATCATGACAATCCTATCTAACAATTCTCCACTTGCAAGAGGAATCAATTCATAACCAAATTCCAGTTCAATAGGGTCCACTTGCAATAATTCATATACTTTTTTAGGATCCCTTATATTCTCTAACTCTTTTATATTTTCTTCTTGTTCTTCTTCTTTTATTGTTACTTTTTGAGTTCCTGCAAATCCAAGATATGCAAACAACGAACCTATTAAGATAAGAGGAAGTTTAGGTAAAGAAGGCACCAATACCAGTGCAAAGAGTAACCCAGCTGCCACTTTCAAAATATGAGGCTGATTGAAAAGTTGTTTTATTACATCCCCTCCTAAATTCGACTCAGAAGCTGAACGAGTGACAATCATTCCAGTAGCAGTTGATATTAAAAGTGCTGGTATTTGACTTACCAAACCATCGCCTACTGTTAAAACAATATAAGTATTTAAAGCTCTATTTATATCCATTCCCTTCATCACCATTCCAATAATGAGACCTGCCACAATGTTTATGATGATAATAATTATAGAAGCAATTGCATCGCCCTTGACAAATTTACTAGCACCATCCATTGCTCCATAAAATTTTGCCTCTTGCTGTATTTCTTTTCTCCTCTCCCGCGCTTCTTTTTCTGTTATGAGGCCTGCATTTAAATCAGCATCTATTGCCATTTGCTTTCCCGGCATTGCATCCAAGGTAAATCTTGCTGACACTTCAGATACTCTCTCTGCTCCTCTGGTTATGACGATAAATTGTACAATTGCAATTATCAAGAAAATAATAAATCCGACAATTGGATTTCCACCTATTACAAAACTTCCGAAGGCCTGTATTACGTTACCTGCGTAGGTATTGCTTAAAATAAGTCTTGTACTCGAAATGTTAAGAGCCAGTCTCAGAAGAGTAGTTATTAATAATATAGAAGGAAATATAGAAAAATCCAAAGCATCTTTTACATACATGGTAGTTAAAAGTATTATTATAGACAAAGTTATGTTAGATATTAATAAAAAGTCCATGATAACAGGTGGTACAGGAATCATTATGAGTAAGACTATTCCTACTACAAAAAGAGCCACAGTAAGCTCAGAGGCTTTCAAATTATCCCTCCTATTCTCCCTTGAGGCTATAGACATAAGCCAAAACTTCAGCTACAGCTTGATAAAGCTCTGATGGAATCATGTCTCCTATTTCAGTAGACCTATACAGTGCCTGAGCCAATGGCTTATTCTCTACTATAGGGATATTTAATTTCTTAGCTTCTTCTTTCATTCTGAGGGCAATCATGTCCTGCCCTTTAGCTATCACTACAGGTGCGTCATTGACATTACTATCGTACATAAGAGCAACAGCAAGATGAGTTGGGTTTGTTATTACGACATCCGCCTTTTTTAAGTCTTGCATCATTCTTCTCATAGAAACTTGTCGCTGTTTTCTTCTTATCTCTGCTTTTATCTGTGGGTTCCCTTCTGTTTCTTTAAACTCTTCCTTTATGTCCTCTTTACTCATTTTAAGACTTGTTTCATATTCTCTCCACTGGAAAAAATAATCTAACGCTCCAAGAACAATAAGTACAATTCCTATTCTAATAGTAATTCCCAAAAGTATATTTAAAGCGTATTTTAATATATCTTGAACTGACATATCAAGAAGCATTGGTATACCTTTATATTGAGAAGCTAAAAAAGAGTACATTATATAGAAAAGAACTGCCACTTTAGCAATAGATTTAACCAATTCTACTAATGCTCTTTTTGAAAAAATTCTCTTAAAGCCCTCCACAGGGTTTAATCTTTCAAATTTAAAGGCAAGGGGCTCAGCTGTAAATACAAAACCCACTTGAAGATAAGTTGACGCAAGAGAAACGACAAAAATTAATAAAATTATAGGCATAGCTATTGATATTGCTTGTTGCAAAACGTATGTAAACAGATTTCGTATACCTACTACATTAAAAACATCGTCATTAGCTCCAGAATAGGTATAAAGCAAATATTTTGTTAAAGCCATCATTTTTTCTAAAGAAGGCATTGTAAGTATATTTACTGCCAAAAAACCTGCTACAATTACTAAAGCAGAAGTTATTTCCCTGCTTTGGAAGACTTGCCCTTTTTTTCTTGCATCTTGTCGCCTTTTAGGAGTAGCTGGTTCAGTTTTTTCTTGGGCAAATAACTGCAAATTTATTTTACTCAAAACTATCACCTTGTCATAAATTTCATCAATCTAAAAATGTCAGCATTCATTCTGTTAAACAGAAAATCTATAATTGTCAGGTACACTGGCAACATAATAAGCAAAGTAAAGATTCCAACAAAAATCTTCGCTGGCATTCCTATCATAAAGACGTTAAGCTGAGGTATAGTACGGGAGATTATTCCCAAAGTTAAATCTGTCAAAAGAGTTGTTAAAATTATAGGAACACTTATCCTAAAACCTAATATAAACATGTCAGAAACCATTTTTGTCATCACCTGAGACATACCAGACAAATTAAACGCCACTTCTCCAATAGGAATTATATCAACGCTTTTAGCCAACATTGTAAATAATATATAATGACCATTCATAAGCATGAAGATAAGGATTGTCAAAATATATATAAAATTTCCCATTAAAGGAACTTGGGTTTCACTATGAATGTCTAAAATGTTTACTAGTCCAAAACCCAATTGATAATCAATTAGCTGACCTGCTAAATATATAGCACTGAAGGATATCATAGATGCCAGCCCTATTACCAGTCCCACAATGAACTCAGAGATTACAACGATAAAGTAATCTAAAACATTATTTATTTGCAAATCCACTGGTCCCATGGTATCAAAAACAATTACTGCAGCAAAAAAACCTAAACCTATTTTAAAAATAGTAGGAACATTTTTTGTACCAAAAAAAGGTGTAAGTATAAAAATGCCAAGCATTCTGACGAAAAGTAATATAAAAACTTGAACATTTTGAAGTAAATACTGAATTATATCCATTTTACATCACTTTATAAAATTATTGATATTCAAAAACAATCTTTGGGTGTAGTTGACTAAAGTAGTAAGCATCCATGGCCCAAATAGAATTAAACTTATAAGTATAGCTACAATTTTAGGAACAAAAGATAAAGTTTGTTCCTGAATTTGTGTGGTAGCTTGAAAAATACTAATCAAAAGTCCTACTACTAATGCTACAGCTAATAAGGGAGTAGCAACTGTCAAGGTAACTGTTAAAGCTTCTCTTCCAATATCTATAACCACTCCTGTATTCAACTTTTTTGCCTCCTATCTAAAGCCTAAAATCAAAGATTTTACAACAAGATTCCAGCCATCCACCAAAATAAAAAGTAACACTTTAAAAGGAAGAGATATCAAAACAGGTGGCAACATAAACATACCCATTGACATTAAAACACTGGCAACTATTATATCAATTATTAAAAAGGGAATGTATATTATAAAACCTATTTCAAAAGCAGTCTTTAGTTCACTTATAATAAAAGCAGGAATGACTACCCTCATAGGTAAATCTTCCACATTACTCACATTAATTTTAGCTAAACTTACGAAAAGATTTAAATCATTTTGCCTTGTTTGCTTCAACATGAAACTTTTCAATGGTTTGATAGCATTTTGATATGCTTCTTCTTGAGTTATCTTCCCTTCTGTATAAGGTTTTATGGCATTATTGTTGATATCTTGCCCAATTGGTGCCATTATGAATAAAGTGAGAAACAAAGCCAAACCAATTAGTACTTGATTAGGAGGCATTTGCTGTAGCCCCAATGCATTTCTTAAAAAAGATAATACAATCACTATCCGAGTAAAAGAAGTCATCATTATTAAAATAGATGGAGCTAATGTCAAAACTGTTAATAGAAGAACTATTTGTAAACTTGTTGCCATATTTGAAGGAGCTGTCACTGATGAAACCAAATCTCCTAAATTCATTTTTGCTCACCATCTTTTTTAGACAAATATCTGTTTTTTAGCCGTTTTAATCGTTCTATTGAAATATTCAAATTTGTCACAAAATCTTTATCATTAGTTGGAACTTTCATATCTTCTTTATTTATTTCTGTAAGATAAGTTATATTGTTATTACTCACACCTATTAGAAAAAATTTGTCTCCGACCTTCACTATATATAAACCTTTATCTCTACCCAAAATGATGTAATCTATCACCTGTAAATTAGTAGATCGAGTATATCTTAAAGTGCTTTGTCCTATAAATCGAGTTATGTAGAAAGCCACTCCAATTACTAAAAGAAAGGCAATTAAATACCATATCAATTGAAAAACATACTCTGCGCCATTAGACACTTTAAGCGCCTCACTTCAACAATTTTTTGATAGCTTCCACTACTCTATCAGGTTGGAAAGGCTTTACGATAAAATCTTTTGCTCCTGCTTGAATTGCCTCGATAACCATAGCTTGTTGCCCCATAGCAGAGCACATTATTATTTTTGCATTAGGATCCTTTGCACGAATTGCTTTTACTGCTTGTATTCCATCCATTTCCGGCATAGTAATATCCATAATGACCAGATCTGGGTTTTCTTGAAAATATTTTTCTACTGCTACAGCACCATTTTCAGCTTCTACTACACTCCCCAAATTGTTTTTTGATATAATATCTTTAATCATCATCCTCATAAAAGCAGCATCATCAACTATCATTATTTTGCTCACAAATGATTCCTCCTCATCTTTATTCTATATTGCTAATTCTTTTGCTTTGGTGTACAATATCTATAATTCTAACCCCAAAATTCTCATCAATTACTACTACTTCCCCTTTAGCTATGTATTTTCCATTTGCTAAAATATCTACTGGCTCACCTGCCAATTTATCTAATTCAATAATAGAACCTTCACTTAATTCTAAAATATCTTTTATAAGTTTTTTAGTCCTGCCTAATTCGACAGTAATCGTAAGAGGTACATCTAAGATCAACTCTAAATTTTCTTTCTCTTCCTTGCCTTCAATTGAAGGTTCTTCATCAAAACTTTGAAAAACTACAGGACTTGCGTTAACTTTTTGTTTCTTTTTGGTAGTTTTCTCCTCTTTTAAGATATTATTATCTTTTAAGATATTATTATCTGTCTCGACACTTTTTTCATCACTTTCTATTATAGCACTGGCATTCTCTTCTTGGGAAGTCGCCTGTGGTGATTTTTCTTCATTTTTCGACAAAACACTGTGCACTAGTTCTTTAGCAAAGTCAAAAGGTAAAAGCTGCATAATTTCACTATCAATTATTTCTCCTACCTCCATTTTAAAGGCGATTTTTACTACATCGCCTTCCGGAAATGAAATATCTGTTGGTAAAGAGACAGTAAAATCAACAATAAAAGCTTTAGGCGGTGAAATATTTATAGTCATATTGAGAAGGGTAGAAAGGGAAGTAGCAGCAGAACCTATCATTTGGTTCATAGCTTCCCCTATTGCACTTAAATGCAATTCAGTAATTTCTCCTTCTTCTATTTTTCCTTCTCCCCCCATCATCAAATCTGTCATTTTAAGTACATCTTCTTTTTTTAAAATAAGAAGGTTATGACCTTTTAGTCCTTCCGTATACTCTACTTCAACCCCAACGTAAGGAATATTAAATTCCTTTTTTAACTCTTCCCAAGATAGTACTGAAACTTTTGGAGTAGTAATAGTAACTTTATTTCTCAATAAAGTATATAAAGTAGTGGCTGAAGTGCCAAAACTTATATTTCCAATTTCCCCTAGTATATCCTGTTCTTCTTCTGTTAACTCTTTTCCACTTTGGGACTGATTTTCTTTAGATTCTTCGGTTAAGCCTTTTAATAATGCATTTATTTCTTCTTGTGATAAAAAGTCATTCACTTTCTTCATCTCCTTTGTAAATAACTTCTGTTATTCTTACACTGTATTTGTTATTTTTGATTCCAGGTATACCTCTAAATTTGACTTTTTTATCGATTATTATGTCTACAGGTTCTTTGAAATGTTTATCTAACATGATTATATCTCCTATTTCAAAATTTAAAAATTCTTTCACCGTAATAGTTGTAGAACCAAGTTGAGCAGTAAGAGGTATATAAGTTTTGCTTATTTTACTCTTTATAAGCTCAGGATTTACTTTCTCTTCTTTTTTCATGCTAGAAAACCAAAATTTTGTCGTTAATTTGGGTACAATAGGTTCTAATGTCAAATGAGGCATGCAAAAATTCATTATTCCTTCTGTTTCATTAATCTTTAGTGATAAAGTACATAAAGCTACTGTCTCATTAGGAGATATTATTTGAGCAAACTGCGAATTAGTTTCCACTCTTATTAAAGAGGGATTAATATCTAATATATTACTCCATGGTTCTTTAAAAAGTGAAAGCATTTGTTTTACTATCTTAGTCAAAAGGCTGATCTCAATCTCAGTATAATCTCTATCTACAAGCTCACCTTTTCCTATTCCTCCCAAAATTCTATCAAGTATTGCATAAGTAGTATTATTATTGAATTCCAAGAGAAAAAGGCCTTCTAAAGGGGCTGCATCAATAATAGCAATGAAAACCGGATTATTTAAAGAATTACTAAACTCATAATAAGTCAGCTGGTCAACAGAGACCACTGTAACATTCACTATTGTTCTCAAATATCCTGACAAAAAGGAAGTTAGAGACCTTGACAAATTTTCAAAAATCATTTGAAGAGTTCGCAGTTGTTCTTTTGAAAATTTATTAGGCCTTCTAAAATCGTAATTTCTTATCTTTTTACTTTTAGTTTCTTCTACTTCTTCAATTTCTTGGACATCTAACCCACCAGAACTAAAAGCTTTTAATAGTTCATCTATCTCGTTCTGTGATAATATTTCAGCCAAAAAACCCCCTCCTCCCTATTGAACAATAAATTCCTCAAAATATACATTTACAATTTTCCTTTCACCTATTATTTTATTTATCTGATTTTTTATATCGTTTTTTAACTTCTCTTGTCCTTCAGGCCCTTCCACATCTTGATCTGTTTTTCCTCTTAAAATTTGAATTATCAAATCTCTAATCTGGGGGGTCCGCTCTTCTAAGATTTTTAAAGTATTTTTATCTGCAACTTGCAACTTTATTGTTGCCTTGACAAATTTTCTGTCTCCCTTTAAATTAGTTATAAATTCTCCGCCAGGAGAATAATTATAATATGTGATTTCTTTAGGTTTGTTACTAGATGCAAAATTATTAAAATATACGAAAGCAATACTAAACGATAAAATCATAATAAGAATAACAATCAAAATTGTTTTACTCTTCATTCTAACACCTCTTTATCCTTTTCTATTGTGAAAATTCTTTGTTTGTATTCGATAACTCTTTGTATAATCTCCTCCGGTGTTTCTTTTACAACTATTTTTTTACCAGTAGTAAGGCTTATGACAGTATCGGGAGTTTTCTCTATGAATTCAATTAACTCAGCGTTGATAATAAATTCTTCATTATTAAGACGCGTAACATAAATCATAATTTTCCTCCATTACATCTGCTGGGCTTTGTGCCCAGCAGACTATAATTATCTCTTCATATTAACAAGGTCTTGCAATATTTCATCAGAGGCAGTTATAACTCTCGCATTAGCTTGAAAACCTCTTTGAGTTACGATCATATCGGTAAATTCGTTGGCTAAATCTACATTAGACATCTCTAAAGTTCCAGGATTTATAGAACCCCTTGTATCTGTACCAGCTGCTCCTATCATTGGTTCCCCTGAGTTTACTGTGTTAATAAACATAGTATTCCCTACTTTTTCTAAGCCCATGGGATTCTGAAAATCCGCAATAGCAATTTGACCAATTACCTGCCTACGTCCATTAGAATATATGCCAGACACCACGCCATATTTATCTATATTGATACTCTCTAAAGAACCCGCCTCATTTCCATCTTTGCTAAGTTCCCTTAAATCTGTTTCACTCGAAAACATTGTAAGACGTGAAAGGTCAAGTGAAACAGGACCAATAGTCGCACTTGTCACGGCAGTATTCATATTAAAGTTGAGTGTGCCATTTGCTATTCTTACACCATTTGCATCTGGTAAAATCCTTCCATCAGCACCAAAAGTAAGTGTACCTGAACCATCTACAGAAGAAATAGCAGGATCAGAAGAAGACACACTCCAGTTCCAAGTAGTAGCATCATTTTTTGTAAAAGTAATTGTAGCTATGTGGCTTCCTCCTTGTGAATCATACACTAATATGTTATAACTTATAGCGCCATTAATTTCTGTGGAAGCATTTATGTTTCCTCCTATTTCCAATTGTGTAGTCGCTGCCGGGTCTATACTTGACCAATTTTTAAGGCTTATTGGAACTAAATTTCCTGTATCAGTGTTTACTGTTTTACCATCAGTTGACATCCAACCTAAAACTTTATATCCATCAGGTGTTACTAAATCACCTTGAGAGTCAAAACTAAAGTTTCCTGCCCTTGTGTACAAATTTGCTCCTCCCTTGGAGACTATGAAAAATCCATTCCCATCAATTGAAAGGTCTGTAGGATTATCTGTCCTTTGTGCACCGCCTCTTGTGAACAATGTATCAATTGAAGCTATAGCTACTCCAAGACCAATCTGTTGGGGATTGGTTCCGCCGCCATTTCCTTGCGGTGCAGAAGCACCTTTGATTGTCTGGCTAAATATCTCTTTAAAAGTCATTCTGCTGGCCTTATATCCCACAGTGTTGACATTCGCAATGTTATTACCTATTACATCCATCCTTGCTTGATGAGCTTTCAATCCTGAAACCGCAGAATACATTGACCTTAACATATTTTCTCCTCCTTTTTATTTTCGGTGCTGCTCGCTTTATCAGTCAGTCAAAAGCGATAAGCCCCCTGTTAAGGTCCGGCTTAAATTATCACAGCACCGTCTATATTTGTAAAAACACTATTTTTTAACATTTCTCCATCCATAGCTGTTATAACTGTTTTAGACTTTAAATTTACTACAAAGGCTTTGTTATCCATTATGATTAAAGAATCATTTACTCCTTTTTGAGTAGCTTTGTTTACTGCCTCCAACAGCTTTTGATATTCTTCCTGCGTAATTTTAACATTTCTCATTTCCATCCTCATGAGTGAATGCTTTGAAAATTTTAATTCATCAATTTTTTCATTTAAAACTTCTTTGAATGCTGTAGAAGTCCCATTGTTACTTGTTGCTCTCTGGGCTAAGTAATTGACATTCAGGTTTTGAGGAATTTTCACTATTTCAGACATTTTATCACCTCATTCTGAAACAGCTGTAACAGCATCCAATGGTATATCTATACCGTTCACTTCTAAAAAGTATTCTCCATTTTGCTTATAAACAACATCTACTTTTCCTATCACAGTTCGAGAATTCCCATTATTGTCAGTAATAGTAGCATATATATTTTTGCCTATCAAATTTATAGCTCTTATTGCATTAATACTGCTATTCATGTTTTGCATTTGCTCCAATGTAGAAAACTGTGCTAACTGTGCAATAAATTCCCTATCATCCATAGGATTTAAAGGATCTTGATTTTTTAATTGAGTAACCAAAAGTTTTAAAAAATCATCTTTTCCTAATTGAGAATTTAGAGTTGATACTCTGTTGTTGTAAATACTTGTAACATTGTAATTAGTATTTATATCCATAATATCCCTCCTTTCTACGCCCTCACATCTATATGGTCTTGTGAGATATTGTAAATTTGTTGTAAAGTTTCTGTTTCTTCTGCTTCCGCCAAATCATAGTGTAAATACCCACTATATACTCTGTGCAAATTCTGTTCTTGTGAGTTGTCATTGTAACTTTGCTGTTGTCCATTGTATTGAGAAGTAAACTGCATATTTTTATCCACTGTCACATTAAAACTGTCTATTTTAATTCCTTTTAAATCTAATTGAGCACTTAAAATCCCTATATTAGATTCAATTTGATGCTTCACTTTCTCGCTATCAGTTATTATAGTAGCGATGATATTTCCATCTACAGATTTAAGATTTATCTGGAGTTTTCCTAAAAATTCTGGTTTTAATTGTATACTTATAGTAGAGAACATGTCGTTTTTTAAAAAATTTATGCTCTTTACTATTTGGTCAAAAATTTGTGATTCTGGAGCCTCTTTTAATTTCGAACTTTGATGGTTAATCAGTTGGTTTTCAAAAGTCTTCCCATCATTTTTTAAAAACGCAAAATCATTTTGTTGTAATTGCTGATTTTCTCCAAGATTTTTTTCATTTTTAATTGTCAAAATCTTGCTATTTGAGTCAGGTTGTGAATCCTTTGTTTTTGGTATGATTTCTTTATTTTCCTCAAGGATACGCTGATTGTCTATCAAAGATAAATTTTCATTTAATAGAGTTAAATTATCTGTCCCATCTTTTTTAATGGCTTGTTGTGAAAATACAATTGAGTCTGTTGTCTGAATGTTCGTGTTGTTTATATCTACATTTTTATCGCTATAGACTTTTAAAACTTCCTTAAAGTTGTCACTTTTAATTGCCGTAGCTATTGCATCTGGTTGTAACTTAACACCAAGTTTTTCTTCTAACAACTGGCTTATTTTTTGCGATAGTTTATCAACATTCAAAACCCCATTATTTAAAAAATCTTGTATCAGTTTTTGTACTTCTTTTTGCAATTCCACATAAAAATTTTGTTTTTCACTTAACTCCTTGCCATCATCCTTTTGAATTGCCACGTTTAATCCATTTATTAACTGCTGCAACCAATTGAAAACATCTGCTAACGATAAATCCTCTGTTTGGAAAGATTTTAAATTTTTTTCTTTTTTCAGTGATTGTGTAGTTGAAAAAAGACTATTTAACTCAACATTGCCATCAGATACCACTTTGTCCGTTGAATTTTCTTTATTTTCATTAATTGCCATCTGTTGCTGTAACATTTCTGAAAATTTATTTGCCTTATTATCTTTTGGGGAAGGGAATTTTTTGTAATCTACAACTGGTTTGGTTTTATCAGCCCTTGGCTGCTGTATCTTAAATGGTAATAAATCAGTATCCGGCACCACTCCTATCACTCTTTTCACCTCCTTTCTAAGGAATCATAGTAGCATTTTTCAATAAAATATTTGTTATTTTTGCTGCCTTTTCAGCTTTTAATGATTCTAATATCTTTGAAGCACTATCTTTATCCATGTACCTCAATATTTTTATTATATCTTCATCTGACATGTTATTGAGTATTTGCGCTGCATTTTGCGGATCCATATTTTGATAATAACTAGCTATGTCTTTCAAGTTAGTCTGCTTATTTTCTAACTGTTGCTTGAGTGAATCGCTCTCCTTTTGAACTTTTTCCAATTCGGCTTTTAAACTATTGATTTGGTCTTCTTTTTCTTTCAATTGAGTTTCGTACTCAGCAATCTTTTCATCTTTTGCTTTTAATTCGTCAGTTAATTTATTTATCTGTGTATTTTTGTCTTCTACTGGCACTGGAGAAATTAAACTACCTAAAACCGGAACATTAGCTAATTGCTTTTTCAAAAAAGTTTGACTTCCGAATAGATTAAAGTAAACAGCTGAGACTATTCCACCTACGAGTATCAAAAAAATTATTAAAATTATCAGCCAAATTTTGGAGTTTCTTTTTGTTTGTATATCTTGATTTTGCATATATATCCTCCTAATAGGATTTAGCAACTCTAAAACTTATTTGTTCATCTACAAATTTATTTTGTTCTATAGCCATTAAGTATTGGTACTCAGAAAACCTCTTTTCCTTGAGATTCTCTAATGCCTTTTTCTCTTTTGAAACTTTTAAAAGATTTTCTCTTATCAAATCAGCATCTTTTTCTAGCTTTTTTATTAAAAGTTTTTTGTCTTCAATCATCTGTTGAATTTTTTTTACATACACATCTGATTCAAGAATTTTATGTATAGTAGTTCCTTCTTTCATCTCCACTTTTGTTTTTTCTAAGATTTCATTTAAATGTTTAGTTAATTTATGTAATTCTTCTTTTTGAATATTTATCTCTGCCATGACCTTTGCTAATTTCTCTTTTTCAATCTTTTCTGACTGTTCTTTTAAATTTAATACTGGCTGCAAATTAAATTCGAATTTTTTCATATTTTATCACCTTTTAATAGATTCATATAGCAGTTGTTTTGTAGTTTCAAAGTCATAAGACTCGTCTATTCTCTGCCTAAGAAAATTGTTCATTTTGTCGTTTAGCTCAATGGCCTCATCAATTTTAGGATTACTGCCAAAATTATATGCTCCTATATTTATTAAATCCTCCGCTTCTGTGTAAGTCGCCAAAATATCTTTAAACCTCGCTATTAGTTCTTTATGTTCTTCTGTAATTATGTCATTTATCACCCTGCTAACACTTGCTAATACATCAATAGCAGGATAATGGTTTTTATTAGCCAGTTTCCTTGACAAAACTATGTGCCCATCGAGTATACCCCTTACTGCGTCAGCAATTGGCTCATTCAAATCATCCCCATCTACTAGCACAGTGTAAAGAGCTGTAATAGAGCCTTTTTTAGAACATCCAGATCGTTCTAAAAGCTTAGGTAAAACTGAAAAGACAGAAGGAGTATAACCTCGTGAAACAGGAGCTTCACCTATAGACAATCCTACTTCTCTTTGAGCCATGGCAAAGCGAGTTACTGAATCCATCATCAAAAGGACATCTAATCCTTGATCTCTAAAATATTCAGCTATAGCAGTGGCAGTCATAGCACCTTTTACTCGTATAAGTGCTGGAGTATCAGAGGTAGCTACTACAACTACAGATTTTTTTAAGCCTTCTTCCCCCAAATCTTTTTCTAAAAATTCATTTACTTCTCTTCCCCTTTCTCCTATGAGAGCTATTACATTTAAATCAGCTTTCGCGTTTCTTGCCATCATGCCTAACAGCGTGCTTTTTCCTACACCACTTCCTGCAAAAATACCAATTCTCTGCCCTTTGCCGCAGGTAAGTAGTCCATCTATCGCTTTTATACCAAGAGACATAACTTCTCTAATTCGCTTCCTTTCCAAAGGGTCAGGTGGCACATTATTAATAGGAATAGATTTTTCAAATTTTATCGGTCCTTTGCCATCTATAGGATTGCCTAAACCGTCTAATACCCTTCCGAGGAGTTCATTTCCTACGTTAACTCTAAGGGTTTGACCTGTAGCTATAACTTTGCTGCCTGCTCCTATTCCCTCCATATTTCCTAAAGGCATGAGATACACTTTTTCTTCTTTAAAGCCCACAACTTCTGCTGAGATTATATTTCCATTGGTAGTCTTGATATTACATATCTCTCCTATATTGGAAAGAGGCCCTGTACTTTCAATTGTTAATCCTATTACTTGAGAAACTTTCCCATAATATTGAATTAGCCTTTTTTCTTGAAGAGCCTTTTTATATTTATTCAAAACAATATTACTCATTTAGCACACCCGCAAATAAGTTTTTTAAAGCTTTAAGTTGTGTACTAACGCCAGAGTTTATCACTCCAGAATTTGTTTCAATTACACAATCTCCTTTTTTTAATGATAAATCTTTTAAAATATTTACATCATCCAAAAACTCTATGTCTTTAAGAATTTTGTCTTTGTTTTTAATACAGTGTTCATAATCCTCTTCACTAACCCTTACAGTAACTTTGTCAAAGGCATTGTAATTTTCCATTCCTTTTTTGATGAGATTTAATATTATATCTTTGTCCTCTTCCACATATTTACCTATAATTTTTTCTACTGCCTCCAAAATTACATTTACAATATCACTTTCTGCTTCTTTATACATTCGTTGTTTTTCTTTAATAATCTCTTCTTTAATAGTCTTTGCTTCTTCTATTATAGCTTTAGCATCTTCTTCTCCTTTTTTGTATCCTTCTTGATATCCTGTAGTATATCCATCTTGATAGCCCTTTTCTTTATACTCTTCTTCAATCTTCTTAGCTTTTTTCTCTGCTTCTATTAAGATTTTTTCTACATCTTCCTTAGTCTTCCTAAGTATCTCTTGCTGAACTTGTCTTGCTCTTTCTATTATTTGTTTTGCTAAATTATCACTTTCTTTTTTTATATCCTTTGTTTGTCCACTCAGTTCAATTGCATTTTCTGTTTTTTGTTCTTTTTCACTGTTTTTAACAATCCTTAAAACTATGGGAGAGGAGATGTTGATTTGTTGATGTTTATATACTCTATACAATAATTTCATCCCCTCCTCTTGATATCACAATTTCTCCTGCTTCTTCTAATTGTCTTATAACATTTACAATTCTTTGTTGTGCTTCTTCTACATCTTTTAATCTTACAGGTCCCATATACTGTATGTCTTCTTTTATCATATCAGCAAGTCTCTTAGACATATTACTATAAATAACCCTTTGCACTTCTTCACTAGAACCTTTAAGTGCAAGAGCAATATCGTGATTGTCTACTTCTCTCAATACTCTCTGTATAGACCTAGAATCCAATGTGACAATATCTTCAAATATAAACATCCTCTTCTTTATTTCTTCTACTAACTCAATGTTTATAGACTCAAGAGTATCCAAGATATTTTTCTCTGTACTTCTATCTACAGAATTTAGTATATCTACAATTGTCTGAATACCACCTGAAGAAGTATAATCTTGTGTGACTAAGGAAGACAATTTTCTCTCTAAAATTCTCTCAACTTCTTTTACTACTTCAGGAGAAGTGCTCTCCATTGTTGCTATTCGCATAGCTACTTCTGCCTGTAAGTTTTCAGGCAGTGAGGATAGAATTGCTCCTGCTTGTTGAGGCTTTAAATAAGACAAAATCATTGCAATAGTCTGAGGATGTTCGTTTTGTATAAAATTTAAAACTTGAGAGGGATCCGCTCTTCTTATAAAGTCAAAAGGCCTTACTTTCAAAGTAGAAGTCAATTTATTTATAACCTCAAAAGCTTCTTGAGTACCTAAAGCTTTTTCTAAAACTGCTTTTGCATATTCTATTCCACCTTCTATTATGTACTCTTGCGCTACGCACATGTTATAAAATTCATCTATAACTTTTTGTTTTTCTTCAGGAGTAAGATTTCTTATACTGGCTATTTCTAAAGTTAATTGTTCAATTTCATCTTCCCTTAAATGTTTATATATTCGAGCAGAAAGGTCTGGCCCTAATGCAATCAAAAGCATTGCACTTTTTTGTCTGCCTGTAAGTGCACTTCTAGCCATAATAACACCACCTACTCTTCATTAAGCCATGTCCTAATAATCTGTACAACAATATCCGGCTTTTCTTTTATGAGTTTTTCTATCTGTTTTTTCTTTTCATCCTCATATGTGAAATCTATTTCTTCAATAGGTTCTGCAGTAGCTAAGGCTTCCTCTTCAGCCGTAGCTAAAGAGGTTTCTTTTTTCTTCCTTCTCATCATAATGAAGAATAGCCCGCCGCCTAACACTAAAGCCGCTAACATAGCCCATGCATACATGGGCACTCCTTTCGAAACATTTGCTTGCTGCTGCATTGTCTTTAAGAGATCTTGATTAAATTGCATCCCTTGAACTGATACTTGCACACGAGAATCCCCGCCGGCAGCTTTTGCTACCAAATCAGCAATTTGTTGTTTCATAGAATTATTAAGATTTTTATTTACAACCACCGCAACAGAAATACTTTCAATCTTGCCCTGTGCTTCAATAAGGCTCGTTTTGATTTGATTTATTTCATAGTTTATAGTAGTCTCTGTTTTATTGTAATCAGAAGTATTGCTGCCAGTTGTTTGAGTTGTAGGAGGATTATTTGAAGAAGTACCCGCAGGATTTCCTCCTTGCGTACCTGTAGCTTTTTCTTTAAGCTCTTGTATACTCCTTACAATTCCTTTATTGTCATTGCCTTCAACAGGGAGATACTCTATTCTATCTTCAGTCTTTTTATCAAAATTTAAAGTAACATTTGCTCTTACAACTACATTACCTGGTCCAAACACTTGTTCTAACAATGTTTGAAGGCTGTTTTGTAAGTCTTCTTGAACTTTTTTTTGAAGAGTAAACTGAGTATTAGCATTTTCAGCAGTAGTATCACTTTCTGCAGTAAGAATTTTACCATTATTATCAATTACAGTAACATTTTCAGGTTTTAAACCTTCTACGCTCTTAGATACAAAATCTATGATTCCCTTGACTTGCGAAGAGGATAAAGTCACACCTGGCTTTAAAGTTAGCATCACAGCCGCTGTAGCTTGATTAGTAGTATTTGAAAGTACAAAGGCATTTTGATCAGGTACTACGATATTGACAATAGCATCTTGCACTCCATCTATAGTTTTTAGAGAATTTTGTATTTCATTTTGTAGAAAATACAAATACTTTTGTCTTCTCTCTTGGTCTGTTGTAGCAAGGGAGTTATTCATAGCGTCTTGAAAGCTAAATCCCCCTTGTGGGATTCCTTCTGTCGCAAGTTTCATCCTCACCTCATCTTTGTATTGTGCAGGAACTAAAATTGTCGTCCCATCGTTCGATATTTTATATGGAATCTTGAATTCGGTTTTTAATTTTTCAACTACCGCTCCTGCATCTTTTATACTTAGATCTGAATATAAAACTACATAATTAGGCCTATTAACTATGTAAACTAATAAAGAAATGCCTATAAAAAGTAAAATAGCAATAATTCCTAACTGTATCTTTTGTTTCTTATCAAACTTATTCCAAAAGTTTGTCAGTTGTTCTCTAAAATTGGCAATGAAGTCTGGCATTAATTCACCTCATTTCAATTAAAGACATTACAATGGCATTCTCATTATTTCCTGATAGGCCTCCAGCACTTTATTTTTTATTTGAATTGTAAGCTGCAGTGCAATGTCAGCCTTCGCAGCATCTATCATCACTTGATTTATATCGTCAATTTCACCAGTTACAAGTTTTTGGTCATTTTTCATTGCCGTTAACTGTAAATCATTTACCTTGTTAAAGGCTTCTTTTAAAAAGTCGCTAAAAGTATCTATTTTACTGCTATTCTGTGTTGCTTCTAAAGTGCTATCCAAAGTTACTGGATTAACCGGTGTTATTTGATTAACCATTTATGTCTACCCCCTACCGATTTCTAAAGACTTTTGAAACATAGCTTTTGAAGCATTAAAGGCTGTTACATTGGCTTCATAAGCACGAGTAGCAGAAATCATATCTACCATTTCAGAAACAATGTTTACATTTGGGTACTCTACATATCCATTTTGGTCAGCATCAGGATGTCCAGGGTCATAAACTTCTCTAAGAGGAGTTTGGTCATCCTCAGATATTTGGACAACTTCTACACCTTTGCCACTGTATTTACCTTTAACTTTATCAAGAATGCTTTCGAAACTGTCAGGTTGTATTTCTTTTAAAACCACTAATTTTCTCCTATAAGGCCCTCCTTGAACTGTTCTTGTAGTATTTACATTAGCTATATTTTGAGATATTACATCCATCCTAACTCGTTCTGCAGTTAGACCTGAAGCGCTTATGTCCATCGATCTAAATAAGTTCATTTAAATTACCTCCCATCTTTTACAGCAGTCATGATAGAATTAAGCTCTCCACTTACCCTTTGCACAAGGGCATAGTAATACAACTGATTCTTAGCTAAATTTGCCATTTCGGCATCTATGTCTACATTATTTCCATCTAACCTCATGGAAGTGTCATTTACTTGAACAATTTCTGGTTGTATGGAATCAATAGCAGGTGGGCCAATAGGAATATGCTTAGGGTTTGTAACATAACCTCTTAACTTTGTACCATTTATAGCATCTTTTAAAATATCCTCAAATTTGACTTCAGACCTTTTGAAATTAGGAGTATCCACATTAGCGATGTTATTGGCAATCACATTGTTTCTTACAGTGGCTGCGTACAATCCCTTTTGTAATAAATCTATATTTTCAATTCCTAAATCCAGCATTTTCTCGCCTCCTCTTATTCGACCACAATATACTTAATTCGATAAAAAAATCAAAAATCCTGCTAAAATAAGCCAAAAAATAAATATTTAACTTTGTTTTAATACTGCCTTTTTTGTAAAATAATATCAATTTTTATCGAATAATATTATATCATGCCGTAATAGTTTACACCATAAGAAAAAAGTCCTATTTTTATAAGACTCTCAGTTTGTTGACAAAGTTAAAAAATATTCAAAGGAGATATTTTGCATCGTCGCTCCGATGTTCCAAAGCGACAAAACTAAAGCTCGACCTTCAGGCTCCGGCAGGGTACCTACGTCAGGTGGCATCCATGCCTTAAGGTGCCCGCCTCCGCCATCCCTGGCTTCGGCCCTGCCTACGCCCTCGGTCTTGCTAAGTTTCCCGGCACTCAAGTAAGTAAGCTTGTTTTTTCTATTTTTGCTTTATCAAACTCTCTTACTTGAGTGCCGGGTCGCTTTGTAACAAGTCGCTCCTTATGCAAAATATCTCTTTTACGAAAGTTTGTCTACAGTCTGAAAAGTCCTATTTTTATAGGACTCTTTTACATAAAATTAAGTCTCCTGCTTTCATGCTAAAGTACAACCCCATGCATAAAAGCGGAGACTTATATTTTTCAATAAGGGTTTAAATTTATCTTTTCATTTTCTCTAACTCTTCTAATAATTTATCGTTTAGTACCCTTATATGGGTACCTTTCATTCCTAAAGACCTTGACTCAATTATGCCAGCACTTTCAAACTTTCTAAGGGCATTTACAATTACAGACCTTGTAATACCTACTTTATCTGCTATTTTACTTGCAACTAATAATCCCTCTTTTCCATTTAGCTCTTCAAAAATATTTTTTATAGCTTCTAATTCGGAGTAAGAAAGTGTTCCTAGTGCCATTTGAACAACTGCTCTTTTTCTTGCTTCATCCTCTATTTCTTCATTTTTTGACCTTAAAATTTCAAGGCCAACTACCGTGGCTCCATATTCTGCCAATATCAAGTCATCGTCAGTAAATTCTTTTACCCCTCTTGATAAAACCAAAGTTCCTAATCTGTCACCACCACCATTGACAGGTACTATAGTCAAAATTAATTCTGATAAAACTTTATCCTCTTTAAAAAGATTGCCTTTGTCATTGGCTAGCGTCTCAGTCACTCGCAAAAGTTTGTCGTTATATTCTTCAGGTATTATTTTACTTTGAGCAAAAATATCATCTCCATACTCTCTTAATATACTATAACCTAATACTTTACCCTTTCTACTCAAAATATATACGTTGGCCTCAATGACATCTTTTAGGATACTAGCCATTTCATTAAAATCAACTGGTTGAATTCCTGTTTTTTGCAAAATTCGATTTACTTTTCTAGTTTTTTCTAATAGTGTGCTCATATTTCTAATCCTCCTATGTTTTGGTTTTTGTTATTATAAAATGTACTTATTGACTTCGTATTTATTTAGACTATCCTTTAATTGCTCTTTTACATACTCTTCAGTTATCACTATTTGTTGTCCTTTCAGGTCTGGGGCTTTAAAAGATAATTCTTCAAACAACTTCTCCATAACAGTGTGCAATCTCCTTGCACCAATGTCCTCCGATTGCTGATTTATGAGATATGCTACTTCTGCAATAGCCTCAATTGCTTCATCTGTGTATTTCACTTCTATTCCTTCTGTTCTTAAAAGCTCTTGATACTGTTTTGTAAGAGCATTTTTAGGCTCCTTTAATATTCTTATAAAGTCCTCTTTTGTGAGAGGTTTTAAATTAACTCTTACAGGAAATCTTCCTTGTAGCTCAGGGATTAAATCAGACACTTTTGCAACGTTAAAAGCACCAGCTGCTATAAACAATATATGGTCTGTCTTAACAGGACCGTATTTTGTCATTACTGTACAACCTTCAATTATAGGAAGAATATCCCTTTGAACTCCTTCCCTTGATACATCTGGTCCTGCTGTATAACCGCTGCTGGCAATTTTGTCAATTTCATCTATGAAAATTATTCCATCGTTTTCTGCTCTTTTAATAGCCTCTTCAATTACTTCATCCATATCTATAAGGTTTTGGGCCTCTTCAGACTCTAGAATTCTTTTTGCTTCATACACAGGAACTTTTTTAATTTTTTTCTTTTTAGGTAAAATGTCAGCAAATATATCTTGCAAATTTATATTCATCTCTTCGGAACCTAAATTAGTATACATCTCCAGCATTGGCGTAGATGCATCTGTCACTTCTATTTCCACTACATAATTATCTAGCTCGCCATTTCTTAACTTTTGCCTTATTTCTTCTCTTTTATATTGCATACCATCTTCCTCTGTCTCTTCATTTTTCTCGGCAGAAGGATAATTAAACAACATTTCTAATGGATTTTTAGGTTGTTTTTTCTTTTTTCCGACTATGTAATCAATTAGTCTATCTTCTGCAATTTTCTTCGCTTTTTCAGTAACATTTTTCAATTTTTCCTCTTTCACCATTCTTACAGCAGCCTCTACAAGGTCTCTAACCATAGAATCCACATCTCGTCCTACATATCCTACTTCAGTAAATTTGGTAGCCTCCACTTTTACAAAAGGAGCTTCTACTAATTTCGCAATTCTTCGGGCAATTTCTGTCTTTCCTACTCCAGTAGGGCCTACCATAATTATATTTTTGGGGGTCACTTCTTCTTTAAAATCGTCAGATAAAAGATTTCTTCTATATCTATTTCGTAAAGCCACTGCTACTGACTTTTTAGCTTCCTTTTGTCCTACAATATACTTATCTAGTTCCTCCACAATTTCCTTGGGAGTATAATTCTTCACTTAGAGCACCCCCTATAAAGTCTCAACTGTTATGTTGTTATTGGTGTAAACACAAATCTTTGAAGCTATTTCTAAAGCTTTTTTTGCTATATCTTCTGTATCTAAATTAGTATTATACCGTAGCGCTAAGGCTGCAGCCATAGCATAATTTCCTCCAGATCCTATCCCGATCACATCCTCATCTGGTTCAATAACTTCCCCAGTGCCAGAAATAAGTAAAGTATTCTTTTTATCAACCGCAATCAAAAGAGCCTCTAACTTTCTTAAAATCTTGTCTTTTCTCCATTCTTGTGCCAGCTCTACTGCAGCCCTTTTTAAATTTCCGCCGTATTGTTCCAATTTTTCTTCGAATTTTTGCGAAAGAGTCAAAGCATCAGCTACCGAACCAGCAAATCCTACTATTACTTCTCCATTATATAACCTTCTAATTTTTTTTGCTCCATGCTTTAAGATCGTATTTTCTCCAAGGGTAATCTGTCCATCACCAGCCACCGACACTTTATTGCCTTTTCTCACTGCAATTATGGTAGTACCCTTAAACATGTTTACACCCCTTTAGATAGTTTAATATTAGCACATTTTTCAAAATGCTTCAAGAATTAATTCAAAATTTTTGTTAAATTCATTTAACTTCCTTTTGATAATCACATTCTGCATTAGAACATTTTAGTATATGTATATTCTTTGTATTTTTTTCAATTAATAAGCTACCACAAACAGGACATTTTTCCTCAACAGGTTTGTCCCACAATATAAAATCGCAATTAGGTGCATTTTCGCAAGCATAATACATTCGCCCTTTTTTACTTTTTTTCCTTACAATTTCTCCACCACATTTAGGGCATTTAACACCAATTTTTTCATACAAAGGTTTTGTATTTTTGCATTCAGGAAAACCAGAACAAGCAAGAAATTTACCATATCTGCCTTTTTTTATAACCATGGGTCTTCCGCAGAGTTCACATTTAATATCAGTCACTTCCACTTCTTCTTTTATATCTATCTCTTCCATCTGTTCTTCTGCAATTTTTAAAGTTTTATAAAAATCATTGTAAAACTCTTGCACCACTTCATACCATTTCGCTTGGCCTTCTTCAATCTTGTCCAGCTGCTCCTCCATCTCAGCAGTAAATTTAACATCGACAATTTTAGTAAAAAACTCTTTCAATGCGTCTGTCACAATAAAGCCCAACTCTGTAGGTTTTAAATTCTTATTGTCTTTTACTACATATCCTCTTTCTAACAAAGTAGAGATAGTAGGAGCATAAGTACTGGGGCGGCCTATCCCTTTTTCCTCTAATTCTTTAATCAAAGAAGCTTCCGTGTATCTGGGTGGAGGCTGGGTAAAATGTTGTGTTGGTTTTAATTCCTTCAAAAGCAATTTAGTTCCTTCTTGAAGCACAGGCACAGTTTTTTCTTCCTCTTCTTGTATATCTGTTCCTTCTACATATACCGTCATAAACCCTAAAAATCTTATACTAGAACCAGAAGCTTTAAAAACATATCCATTATTTACTATATCCATAGAAACAGTATCGTAAATTGCAGGTGCCATTTGACTTGCTATGAATCTACTCCAAACTAATTTGTACAATTTATATTGGTCTGGCGTTAAGGAATCCTTTATACTCTCGGGATCCCGGTAAATAGAAGTAGGTCTTATAGCTTCATGAGCATCCTGAACATTGGCCTTTTTAGAAGCATAATTTGCTCCCGGATTGGCATACTCTTTTCCAAACTTTTCAACTATATATTTATATACCTCCGCTTTAGCTTCATTTGCCACCCTTGTAGAATCTGTCCTTATATAAGTGATAAGCCCTACGCTACCTTCTCCCTTGATTTCTACTCCTTCGTATAATTGTTGAGCGATTAACATAGTTTTCTTTGCAGTAAACCCCAATTTCCTTGAAGCTTCTTGTTGCAATGTACTAGTTATAAAAGGCGGAGAAGGATTCCTCTTTTTTACACCTGTTTTTACTTTATCTATAATGTATTCTTCAGACAATGCTGCTAATATTTTGTCTACATCTTCTTTTGTCTTTAACTCAACTTTATCCTCTCTGGTACCGTAGAATTTTGCCTCAAACTTGCCAGAGTTTTTCTCATCAGAGAGAATCGCGGTAATACTCCAATATTCTTCTGGCACAAAGGCTTCTATTTCTCTTTCTCTGTCGCAGATAAGCCTAGCTGCTACTGATTGAACTCTGCCTGCACTTAGTCCCCTCTTTATTTTTTTCCAAAGAAGGGGACTTATTTTATATCCTACCAATCTGTCAAGAATTCTTCTAGCTTGTTGCGCATCTACCAAATTTAAATCTATAGAGCGAGGGCTTTTAAGAGCAGTTTGCACTGCATTTTTTGTAATCTCATGAAATTCTATGCGACAAGGCTCCTCAATATTCAAATTTAACAATTGAGCAATATGCCAGGAAATTGCTTCTCCTTCTCTGTCAGGGTCAGTGGCCAAAAAAATTTTATCTGCATCCTTTGCTTCTTTTTTTAAATTCTCTATAATAGCCCCTTTTCCCCGGATAGTTATGTACTTAGGGGTAAAATTGTTTTCAATATCTATACCTAATTGACTTTTTGGCAAGTCCCTAACATGTCCCATGGAGGCCGCTACTTTAAAATTTTTGCCTAAAAATTTAGAGATAGTCTTAGCTTTAGCTGGAGATTCCACAATAACTAGAGATTTTGCCATTTTGACACCTCCAAAACAATTTATAATTATATCAAAGTTTTTGACAATTATCAAAATATTTTTTTCTCATATTTATTGCCAGGAAGTTTTTCAATCATACCTTTTAACATTAAAGAAGATAAAATTACATTGACTTTTGAGATTTTTATTTTCACATGGCCTGCTATTTCTTCTATATCCCTTGGAGCTTCACAAATAAAATCGTACACTTCCTTCTCTTCCTCCGTAAGAGAAGACATAAGATTTTCCTCAATCTTTTGTTGCACATCCTCTCTTAAATTAAATTCTTCTAAAATATCCTCAACACCAATTACAATCTTCGCACCTTGTTTTATCAGCTCATTTGTTCCTCTACTATAAGCACTCGTTATATTTCCAGGTACTGCAAAAACCTCTTTTCCCTGTTCTAAGGCAAATTGAGCCGTCAGTAAAGATCCACTTTTTATTCCTGCTTCTACTACCACTACTCCAAGAGATAACCCGCTTATGATTCTATTTCTCAGAGGAAAATTTTGTGGCAGCGGAGAAGTATCAAGAGGAAACTCTGAAACCAGCAATCCTTCCTCACTAATTTGCTCCATCAGCTTTTTATTTTCTCTTGGATAAACTATATTTATACCATTTCCTAAAACAGCAATAGTTTTTCCTCTTTCCTTTAAAGCTCCTATATGAGAAAAACTATCGATTCCTCTCGCCATGCCACTTACAACTGTTATACCTCTTTCTGATAGCTCATGTGCCAATTTTTGTGCCACTTGTTTTCCATAAAAAGTAGCATTTCTTGAGCCCACCATAGCAATGCACAAATTATCTTTTAAATTTATATTACCCTTCAAATATAAAACAGGAGGTGGGTCATAAATATTCTTTAATTCTTCTGGATATTCCTCTTCTTCTAATGTATATACACTTATTTTTAAATTTTGCAATCTTTCTATATAATCAAAAGGATTCAATTTCTGAGCTTCTATTATCTTTTGCGCTAATTTTTTACTCCCTACTGCTCTAAAAATATCAATTTCTTTTGCTTTATACACTTCTTCCGCAGTTTTGAAAAATTCCATCAGTTGAACAAAATTTTTATACCCTATCCCTTTGACAGCGCTTAACCATATTTTAAAAACCTTTTCCCTTTCCATAATTGCTCCCCTTTAACACCGTTTTCCTTAATTATCTTTATTATAATACATAACCTGTGATAAAATAAAGAAAAAAGAAAGGTGATACCAATGTCAAACTTGTATAACCTACGCCAACTCAAAAACTATTTGTACCAAAATCCCTTTTGTGACTTTCAATCTCTTAACATAAATAAAGCGGCTAAAAAGTGGCTTGAGAAAGAAATAGAAAGAATAAACAATCTAAAATGCTATGAAAACCAATTATATCAATTAAATTTAAACTTCATCGCCGGAATAGACGAGGCGGGAAGAGGCCCTTTAGTTGGACCAGTAGTTGCCGCCTGTGTAATACTTCCTAAGAATGTTTTCATCCCTGAGATAAATGACTCTAAAAAACTATCTGAAGAAAAAAGAGAAGTATTGTCAGAGGTAATAAAAAAAGTAGCTATCTCTTATGCTATTGGAATAGTTGATTGCGAAGAAATTGATAAAATAAATATACTAAATGCTACCTACAAAGCCATGCAGATTGCTATTTCAAAAATACAACAAAAAATTGATTACCTTTTAGTAGATGCTATCACCATTCCTCAAATAGAGATAAATCAAAAAGCAATAATAAAGGGAGATTCAAAAAGTATCTCTATAGCTGCTGCCTCTATACTGGCGAAAGTTGAAAGAGATAAAATAATGAAAGAATATCATAAAATCTATCCTCAGTATAATTTTGAAAAAAACAAAGGTTATGGTACAAAAGAACATATTGAAGCTTTAAAAAAATACGGTCCTTGTCCTATACATAGAAAAACTTTCATCGAAAAAATTCTGAAAGGATGAAAAACATTGAACAAAAAAACAATAGGCAGCTTAGGAGAAAAAATAGCTGCCCAATATCTATTAAAATCAGGTTATAAAATTTTAGAGAAAAATTTTAAATGCAAAATTGGGGAAATAGATATAATAGCTCTATTCAAAAAAGAAATAGTTTTTGTAGAGGTAAAAACAAGAACCTCTACCTTTTTTGGAACTGGAAGTGAAGCTGTAAATTTTCATAAACAACAAAGAATATTGAAAATTGCCCAGTTGTACTTAGCTTCAACAGAAAAATTTCGAAATTTTCAGCCTCGTTTTGACGTGATTGAGGTTTATTTAAATCCTGATACATTAGCCTTTGAAAAACTAAGCCATTTCCCAAACGCTTTTTTAATCTTTTAATATCAATCCCATCTTTTCTTTTACTTCTTTCAAAGTTTTTTCTGCAACAGCTTGAGCTCTTTCCGCCCCTTCCTTTAAAACCTTCAAAACATAATCTCTACTTAAGTCTTTATAATTTTTTTGTATAACAGTCAATTTATCTATTACAACCTCTGCTAATTCCTTCTTTAAAGTGCCATAACCCTGTCCTTTAAATTTATTTACAACTTCTTCTATTTCCATACCTGTAAATAAACTATAAATAGTCAAAAGATTGCTAACACCCGGTTTGTTTTCCCAATCAAGCCTTATTTCAGTCTCAGAATCAGTCACTGCTCTCATTATTTTCTTTTTGATTACAGAAGGCTCGTCCAAAAGATTGATTCTATTATTTGGGTCACTGTCACTTTTACTCATCTTTTTAGTAGGGTCAGTAAGACTCATTATCCTCGCGCCAAATTTTAAAATCATAGGCTCAGGAACAACAAAAGTTTCACCAAATCTGTTGTTAAAACGTTGTGCAATGTCTCTTGTCAGTTCTAAGTGTTGCTTTTGGTCTTCTCCTACAGGAACATAATGGGTATTGTATAAAAGTATATCTGCTGCCATTAAATCAGGGTATGTAAAAAGTCCTACAGAAACTGTCTCTTTTCCTTTGCTCTTTTCTTTAAACTGAGTCATTCTGCTTAGCTCACCAAAATATGTCATGCATTGTAAAAGCCATGCTAATTCTGCATGAGCAGAAACATGAGATTGAACAAAAAGATTAACTTTCTTAGGATCTAAGCCTATTGCAAGGTAAAGGCCCGCCAATTCAATAGTGTTTTCTTTTAATTTTATTGGATCTTGGGGTACTGTCAAAGCATGCAAATCCACTACACAAAAAAAGCACTCATAATCTTCTTGTAGAGCGACAAATTGTCTCATTGCACCCAAGTAATTACCTATGTGAATGTCTCCCGAGGGTTGTACTCCTGAAAAAACTCTTTTCAAGCTATCAACTCCTTTTCAATTGAGTATTTTATGTCGTTTAGAAAAAATTATAAGAGAAAATTTCAAAATTTGCAATGAAATTTAAAATAATTCCCTCATAAATCCTTTCCCATGGACTTCGGCTACATCTAATATAGAGATAAAAGCATTTTCATCTATTTGGTGTACGATAAATTTAAGTTGTGGAAGCTGTGTCAAAGATACAATGGAATACAAAACCTTTTTGTTCTCTTTGGTATAAGCACCCTCTCCATGAAGCAAAGTAACCCCTCTTTTTAATGTAGTCATTATTTCTTTGCTCACTTCTTCTACTTTATCAGTAACCACCAGCACCATTTTTTGCCTATTAAAACCTTTTATAGTTTTATCCACCATGTAGGAAGTAATGTACATAGAAACAAGAGTGTAAAGAGCACTGGTCAAACCAAAAAATATAGCTCCAATGGCTACGATAAAAAAGTTAACAATAAAAGAAATATGCCCAATTTCAAAGTTATCATATTTCTTTTTTACAATCACAGAAATTATATCTAAACCACCAGTTGAACCGTGATTACTAAAAACTATTCCCATACCTAAACCATTTAACACTCCGCCGTATAAACTCAAAAGTAATGGATCATTTATATGCAAGATATTTTTTATTGCATAAGTAAGCACCAAAAACAAAGAAAGTGATACAGTACCTATAATAGTAAAAATTGTAAACCTTAAATTTACTTTTTTATAGCTCAAAATTAAAAGTGGGATGTTTAACAAAAATATAGTGTATCCTGCAGGAAACTTGGTTAAATACTGTATAATAAGTGCAATACCAGAAACTCCTCCACTTAAAAGTTTAGCATGAACAATAAACATGTTAATACCAATAGCAGACATTAAAGTCCCCATAAGAATAAAGAAAATATTTTTTATACTTTCTCTATTAAAAAAACTTGTTATCTCCAAGCTAACACCTTCTTATCACATTTGAGACTTAATTACTTTACATAAAATTTTTATTGTAATTTTTATTTATACCAATATTTGCTATCAATAATTCTATACTGTAATGCTTCTGCTACATGTTCAAACTTAATATTTTCTGCACCTTCCAAATCAGCAATTGTACGAGCAACTTTTAAAATTTTATTATATCCTCTTGCACTCAAATAAAACTTTTCGAAAGCTTCATTTAAAAATTTTTTAGTATCTTCATCAAGTTTGCAATGCTTTTTCAACATATTTCCTTTTAATTGAGAATTGACGTATATACCAGTACCTTTATACCTTTTAAGTTGCATTTCTCGTGCTTTTATGACTCGTTCGCGAATTTCCTTGGAACTTTCTGCTTGTGTTTCTTCTTCGAAATATTTATCTTTTTTAAGAGGTTTTACCTCCACATGTAAATCAATTCTATCTAACAAAGGTCCTGAAATTTTATTTTGATATCTTCTTATTTCATTTACACTACAATGGCATTCGTGAGTATCATCACCATAATAGCCACAAGGACAAGGATTCATAGCTAAAATCAAAATAAATTTGCTTGGATAGCTAAAGCTACCATTTACACGAGTAATTGTAACCACTTCATCTTCTAACGGCTGCCTTAAAACTTCTATTGCATCTTTTTTAAATTCAGGAATCTCATCTAAAAATAACACTCCATAGTGGGCAAGGGATACTTCTCCAGGCTTAGGATATTTTCCTCCCCCAACTAAAGCAACTGTAGAGATAGTATGATGAGGAGCTCTAAAAGGTCGAGTAGTGATAAGAGGTGTACCTTTTGGAAGCAATCCTGCTATACTGTATATTTTGGTGACTTCTAAAGCCTCTTCAAAACTTAACTGAGGAAGAATAGTAGGAAAACGCCTTGCCAACATAGTTTTACCCGCTCCAGGTGGTCCTATCATTAAAACATTGTGACCACCTGCAGCGGCAATCTCAAGTACCCTTTTTGCATTTTCCTGCCCTTTTACTTCAGCAAAATCTATATCGTATTCTACATTATCAAAAAAATTATTAATATCTAAAGTAAAAGATTCTATTTCCCTATCTCCATTTAAAAACTCAACCACTTCTTTTAAATTTTTCACAGGATATACTTTTATCCCTTCTACAACTGCCGCTTCATGAGCATTTTCATAAGGAACAACAATAGAGGAAATACCTTTTTTCTTTGCCCCTATTACCATTGGCAGTATACCATTTACGCCTCTTATACTTCCGTCCAAAGAAAGTTCACCTACAAAGGCTATGTCTTCTTTTTCCTCTTTTATCTCCTCTGTGCATTTTAAAATCCCTACTGCTAAAGGTAAATCGAAAGCAGTGCCTTCTTTTTTAGTATCAGCTGGTGCTAAATTTACAGTAATTTTTTTGAGGGGAAATTCAAAGCCACTGTTTTTGATAGCAGACCTTACTCTGTCTCTTGCTTCCTTAACTTCTGTATCACCCAAGCCTACAATATCAAAAGAAGGAATTCCAGTAGATAAATCTACCTCCACCTCTACCACATAGGCATTTATACCTAAGACCGCCATACTTTTTACTTTAGAAAGCATAAAAATCCCCCTTATGGTCTTTCCAGAGAAATCTTCCCCAATTTTCCTTTTCGAAAATCTTCCAACAAAATATGAGAAGTTTTTAAGGTATCTACTTCTCCGCCTGCAATTAAACATCCTCTTTTTTTACCTATTTCCTTTAAAAGTTCAAAATCTTCCATTACTATTTTATCAATTTTATATCGGGACATCAAATAATGGGGGTAATACTTTTTTAAGACTGCAACTAAGTTTAATGCTATTTCTTCTATGTTTAATATTTCATCTTTTATAGCTCCTGTAATTGCCAACATAATTCCTGTTTCTTTATCGTCAAATTTTGGCCAGAGTATGCCAGGAGTGTCCAAAATGTCGAAATAAGGAGTTTTTATCCAATGCAAAGTCCTTGTAACCCCCGGCTTGTCGCCAGTCTTTGCCCTTTTACTGCCAATTAATTTATTAATAAAAGTAGATTTCCCAACATTGGGAACACCCACAATTATTCCTCTCAGCCTTGGAATCATTCCTTTTTGCCTTTTCTTCTCCAAAATATCTTGACAAACTCTCTGAGTTGCTTCATTTATCTCTTTAAGTCCAAACCCTGTAATTGAATTAACTTTTATCGCTTCTATTCCCTTTTCTTTAAAATATTCTATCCATAAATCCGTAATTACATCATCTGCTAAATCAGCTTTATTTAAAAGGATAAGCCTTTTTTTATTTTTTACAATATCATCAATATCTGGGTTTCTGCTGCTCTTAGGTATTCTCGCATCTACTATTTCGTATATTACATCTACTAACTTAAGGTTAGAAACTATCTCCTTTTTAGATTTTGCCATATGTCCAGGATACCATTGTATCATATCTAATTCCTCCATATATTTGAAAAAGGGGTTTATAACCCCTTTTTACATTAATTCTTTTATCTTTGTAGCAGCTTTTCCTACTCTCTTTCTCAAATAATACAATTTTGCTCTTCTGACTTTACCTCTCCTTATAACCTCTATCTTTTCAATTCTGGGAGAGTGAAGTGGAAAAGTCCTTTCGACTCCCACACCATAAGATACGCGTCTTACCGTAAAAGTCTCTCTTAAGCCTGAACCGCTTTTTTTGATTACTATTCCCTCAAAAGGCTGAATTCTTTCCCTATCTCCTTCAATAACCCTATAATGTACTCTTATAGTATCTCCTACATTAAAAGGAGTTAAGTCTTTTCTCATTTGCTGACTTTCCACTACTTTTATTAAGTCCATTATTTTCCCTCCTTCCAGCTTCTAAATGTCAAACCCTCTTTCTCGTAAAAATTTTTTATCTTCTTCCGTCAAAATTGCCTTTTTAAGTAAATCAGGCCGTTTTAAAAAAGTTATCTCTAAAGACTTTTGTCTTCGCCATTTAGCTATTTCAGCATGATTACCACTTAGTAAAACTTCTGGCACCTTCATGCCTCTAAAAACTTCTGGTCTTGTATACTGGGGATATTCCAACAAACTATTACTAAAGGATTCTTCTACAGCGCTTTGAGGATGTGAAAGAACTCCTTCAATAAGTCTTGTTACAGCATCAATAATAGCCATTGCGGCTATCTCTCCGCCTGTCAATATAAAATCTCCTAATGAAATTTCTTCATCAATAACAGAATAGACTCTTTCATCAATTCCTTCATAGTGGCCACACAAAAGGGCTATTCTTTCTAATTTAGACATTTTAACCGCTATTTCCTGACTAAAAACCTTACCTTTAGGACCAAGGTAATATACAGGAATATTACCTTGACTCTTTACAAATTCAATTGCGTCAAAAAGAGGCTGAGGCATCATCACCATTCCTGGCCCGCCTCCATAAGGATAATCGTCTACCTTTTTATGTTTATCCTTTGAAAAATCTCTTATATTTATCAAGTTAACTTTTAATTTTCCTTTTTCAATAGCCCTTTTCAAAATACTATAGGATAAAACACTATCAAACATTTCAGGAAATAGGGTTAAAACGTCAAAAATCATCATAGCCCCTCCAAAAGGTGGACCACCATTACTTTATTGTCAACATCTACTTTTTTGACAACTTCTTTTATAGCAGGAATTAGTATTTCCCTCTCCTCACCTTTTATTACATACACATCATTTGCACCAGTTTGCAATACCTCTACCAATGTACCTACAAAATCTCCTTCCTCTGTATACACCTTCATCCCAATTAAATCTTTGATAAAATATTCATCTTTTTCTAACTTTAAAGCATTTTGAGAATCAACCTTTAAAAAGGCCCCCTTTAATTTTTCTGCCTCGTCTCTATTGTCAATTCCCTTTAATTTTACACAAACTCTTTTAGATATAATCTTGACATATTCAATGTCATATTTGCGGGGCCTTTGTTGGTCATCAAAAACCCAAACATACTCAAGTTCATAAAACCTTTCAGGAACATTGGTAAGAGGATATACTTTAACTTCCCCCTTAATGCCATGGGCAGAAGTAACTTTTCCTACATTATAATAATCAGCCATACCACCACCTAGATTATCTCAACAATCACGCGTTTCTTTTCTTTTAAAGCAGCAGCTCTAACCAATGTGCGAATTGCTTGAGCAATCCTTCCCTGTTTGCCAATTACTTTTCCCATATCTTCGGGAGCAACTTTAAGCTCTATTATAACAGATTGCTGTCCCTCAATTTCATTGACTTCTACAGCATCAGGATTGTTAACTAACGCCTTGGCTATAGTTTTAACCAATTCTCCCATTATTACACCTCCTCACAAGAGAGGATTATTGAGATGCACTATTACCAATTATACCTTCTTTTTTAAACAGTGACTTTACAGTATCTGAAGGTTGGGCACCAACACTGAGCCATTTTTTAGCCTTTTCTACATCTATTTTTATTTCAGCAGGCTGGGCTATAGGATTGTAATATCCTATCTCATCAATAAACCTTCCATCTCTTGGTGACCTTGAATCTGCTACTACTATTCTGTAAAAAGGCCTTTTCTTAGCCCCAAACCTTTTTAATCTTATTCTGACTGCCACTTTCTCACCTCCTTCAAAAGTTGCCCACCTTCCGATATTATCTAAAGAAAGGCAGCCTCATTTTACCTTTCTTTAGGTCTTTATCAATATCAGCAAATTTCTTCATCATCTTTTTGGTTTCTTCAAACTGTTTTAAGAGGCTATTTACCTGTTGGATGGTGGTACCGCTGCCTTTGGCTATTCTTTTCTTTCTACTGCCATTTATAATAGAAGGGTTTTGCCTTTCTTCTTTAGTCATAGATTGAATAATGGCTTCTATCCTCTTTAAATCTTTTTCTGAAATGTCTACATTCTTAAGCATGTTTTTGTTCATTCCAGGAATCATACTGAGGAGTTGATCTAAAGGTCCCATATTTTTAAGGCTCTGCAGCTGTTCTAAGAAATCTTCCAGTGTGAACTGTTTTGTTAAAAGCTTTTGCCCTAACTCTTGTGCCTTTTTCTCATCAATTGCTGCTTGGGCCTTTTCAATTAAAGTCAAAACATCTCCCATTCCCAAAATACGAGAAGCCATTCTATCAGGATAAAAAGGCTCTAAATCTGTCAACTTTTCGCCTGTGCCCACATATTTTATAGGTTTTTGTGCAACAGCCTTAATAGAAAGAGCTGCTCCACCCCTCGTATCTCCATCCAATTTTGTCAATACAACTCCTGTTATATCTAACCTTTCATTGAAGGAAGACGCTACGTTTACTGCGTCTTGACCTGTCATCGCATCTACTACTAACAAAATCTCATCTGGTTGTACTGCCCTTTTTATATTTACAAGTTCCTCCATCAATTCTTCATCTATGTGAAGTCTACCCGCAGTATCTATAATAATTACGTCAGAGTTATGAGACCTTGCATAATCAATAGAAGCTTTTGCAATATCAACAGGGTTTGCTTTGTCCCCCATTGTAAAAACTGGTACATTTACATTAGCTCCCACAACCTGTAACTGCTTTATGGCAGCCGGTCTGACGACGTCACAAGCTACTAGTAGTGGATTTTTTCCCTGCTTCTTTAACAAGTTTGCCAATTTCCCACAAGCAGTGGTCTTTCCAGAACCTTGAAGTCCAACCATCATTATAACTGCAGGAACTTTATTCCCTATATTTAACCGGCTTTGAGTAGACCCCATAAGGGCTATAAGCTCATCATTGACTATCTTTATCACCTGTTGCCCCGGGGTCAGGCTTTCCATCACTTCTTGCCCTAAAGCTTTTTCTGTAACAGAGTTTATAAAGTCTTTTACTACCTTAAAGTTGACATCCGCTTCTAAGAGGGCAACTTTTACTTCCCTCATAGCTTCTTTTATATCTTTTTCTGTGAGTTTTCCTTTTCCTCTTAACTTTTTAAAGATTTCCTGCAGCCTTTCAGATAGGCTTTCAAAAGCCATTAAAATTTACCTCCTACAGATTTAGCTCTTCTATTTCACGAGCTATCTCCTCAATAATTTTTAAAATTTCTGGGTCTCTTTCTCTTTGCCGTATTATTTCAATGCCCTTTTTTATCTTACCCAGTCTATTCATTATTTCTTGATGTCTTTTTACCAACCCTAATTTTTCCTCAAAAAACTCTAACGAGCTTTCTGCTCTTTTTAAGGTGTCATAAACTCCCTGCCGTGAGATATCCAAAAGTTCGGAAATTTCTCCAAGAGAATAATCATTTAAATAGTACATTTCAAAAATTTCTCTTTGCTTATCTGTAAGCAAAGCACCATAAAAATCATACAAAAGAGTCATAAATAAAAAATCTTCATCCACAAAAATCCCACCCGTTAAGGTCCTAACCTTTACATTAAGATTTTATATGAAGGGCTGCATTTTGTCAAGCTGTGTTTTTTCATTTTTTTACGATTTAATTTACTGAAAAATAGCAGAAACGAAAGATTTTGCATCAAAAGCTTGCAAATCCTCTATTCCTTCCCCCATTCCTATATATCGTATAGGTACATTTAATTCTGATTTTATAGCTACAACAATTCCACCTTTTGCCGTTCCATCTAATTTGGTAAGTACAATACCGGTTATATCAGAAACTTCTTTAAATATTTTCGCCTGTTGAAGAGCATTTTGACCAGTTGTAGCATCTAAAACTAAAAAGGTCTCAACTCTCGCTTCAGGATATTCCCTATCTATAACTCTGCGAATTTTCCTCAATTCCTCCATCAGATTCTTTTTATTGTGGAGTCTACCTGCAGTATCACAAATAAGTATATCTATTCCCCTTGCTTTTGAAGCTTGAATGCCATCAAAAATAACAGAAGCTGGATCTGAGCCTTCTTGGTGTTTGATAATTGGACAGTTAACTCTCTCTGCCCATATTTCTAGCTGGTCAATAGCTGCAGCTCTAAAAGTATCACCTGCTGCTAGCATAACTTTTTTGCCTTCTTTTTTGTACATATAAGCTAATTTTCCAATTGTAGTAGTCTTTCCTACTCCATTTACTCCGACGATCAATATCACCATAGGAGAAGTCAAGGTAAAAGGTTCTACATCCTTTTGCAAAATTTCATAAACTTCTTCAGCTAAAAGTTCTTTTATTTGAGATGCATCATAAATCTTCATTTCTTTTGCCTTTTGACGTATTCCTTCTATAATCTTAGAAGTAGTACTAATACCTATATCAGCCAAAATTAAAATCTCTTCTAATTCTTCCAAAAGTTCTTCGTCAATTTTTCTACCTATTGTAACAATACTATCTATTTTAGAAGTCAAATTTTCTCTTGTTTTCAATAGTCCTTCTTTGATCTTTTGAAAAAAACCTTTTTTTTCTTCAGCAGTTTCGGATTCTTTTTTAGATTTGTCAAAAAAATTAAGCATGTTTTACCAAGCCTCCTATTTTGTCGTCAGTATTAAGTTTAAGGGATAACAATTTGGAAACTCCTTTTTCTTGCATTGTTACACCGTATATCGCATCAGCCACCATCATTGTCCCTTTTCTGTGGCTTACAACTATAAACTGAGTATCTCTTGACAATTCTTTCAGAAACTCAGCAAATCTCTCCACATTTGCATCATCTAATGCTGCATCTATCTCATCCAATA
>Ga0247720_100103_pt1 | contig 40668 bp, 29 predicted proteins | sample MSEWel2015_12_15_FD_189078 | JGI IMG/M metagenome (GOLD analysis project Ga0247720, IMG submission 189078) | Subsurface sediment microbial communities from gas well in West Virginia, United States - MSEEL Well Study Marcellus 3H_2015_12_15 | ecosystem: Environmental > Terrestrial > Deep... | reverse complement strand
CAAGTGGTCTACCCGAGCGGAGTGGAAGCCCTGCGCGAAGTGGACCTGAACCTCGCGGGCGGAGAACTGGTCTGCGTCCTGGGTGAAAACGGCGCCGGAAAGAGCACTCTGCTCCGGGTGCTGGCCGGGCTTACGCTTCCCACGCGCGGCCGGGCGCTGGTGCTGGGCCAGGACACGCGGCGGGCCAAGGCCGGGGTGCTGGCGCGGGGGGTCGGTTACCTGGCCCAGGACACCACGGCCTATCTTGTGGCCGAGACGGTAGCCGAAGAAGTGGCCAGCACCTTAGAGAACCTCGGCCGCCCCGACGCCACGCGCGTCGCCGCCGAGCTCGCTCTGTTTCATCTGGAAGAAGTGGCCGGGCGCAACCCGCGCGACCTCAGCCTGGGGCAGCGGAAGGCGGTGGCTCTGGCGGCCACCCTGGTGCGCGATCCGGAACTTATCCTTTTAGACGAGCCCACGCGCGGCCTCAGCGCCGACCGGCGCGAGGAGCTGGGCCGGGTGCTCCGGGAGTACGTCCGCGCCGGGCGGGCGGTGGTGGCCGCAACCCACGATGTGGAATTTGCCGCCCAATGGGCGGACCGGGTCATCTTTCTTTTCGGTGGCCGGGTGGCGGCAGACGGACCACCGGCCGCGGCTTTTAGCTCTTCGCCTTTTTATGCCCCCCAGATTCAGCAGCTCCTCGGCGATCTCTTCCCGGAGGCTATCGAGCCGGGACGAGCGCACGAAATTCTCAGCAGGTTGGTGGCCGGCGGTGCTTGAATACCTCCTTGCCCTGCCTTGGTCCCTGCTTTCGTTGGGTATCCTTCTTTTGGCCCTTGCCGTGTTTGCCTTCTTTTACGAGCGCCGGCGCGAGAGCCGCGAAGTGCCGGTAGTGGCCGCCCTGGCGGCGCTGGCGGCCGCCGGGCGCGTTCCCTTTGCGGCCATTCCCAGCGTCCAGCCCACCACCTACCTCGTCCTCCTCGCCGGTTTCGTTTTTGGCCCGGTGCCGGGCTTCACCGTCGGCGCTACGGCGGCCCTCGCCTCCAACTTCTTTCTCGGTCAGGGGCCCTGGACTCCCTGGCAGATGCTGGCCTGGGGCTTATCCGGGGCGAGCGGCGGTTGGCTAGGGCGCTTCTTACCGCAGGCGGGGGCGCGTACCTTCGCCGTACTGGGCTTTGTTTGGGGTTACCTCTTCGGGGCCATCATGAACGTCTGGAATTGGCTGACGTATGTATATCCCCTAGACCTTACCACCTTTCTGGCCGTGGAAGCGAGCGGCATCTGGTTCGACACCCTCCACGCCGTGGGAAACGTCCTCCTGGCCCTTCTCCTGACCGATCGCCTCCTGCCCCGGCTGCTCAGGTTCCGCGCTCGGCTCCGGGTGGAGGTGCTCCGCGAGGCTCCGTGAATCCGGGTTATAGAGCTGGCGGAAAAAAGAACCGCTTCGCGACTTTTTAAACACCAAGGAAAGGGGAATCGACGCATGCAGAGGGCGGTGCAAGCTTGGCGATCCCTCCTCGGGACCTGCTTGGTGCTCTTTTTGCTCGTTATGCCGGCTGCGCAGGCCGCTCCTAAGGAAGACGCCGTCCGGACGGCGGCCGCCCGCGGTCTGGCCTATCTAAAAAGCGTGCAAAACGCCGACGGCGGCTTTCCCGCCCAGCCGGGCGGCAAAAGCGACGGCCTGGTCACCGCTTGGGTGGTGCTGGCCCTGCGCGCCCAGGGGGAAGACCCGGGTGGGGCGGCCTGGGCCAAAGGCGGCAAAACCCCCCTCACCTTTCTCTTGAACGATAAAGGACCCTGGGAGGCTACCACCGATTACGCGCGCATTACTCTCGCGGTGCTGGCGGCGGGGGGAGACCCGCACCGGGTACGAGGGCGCAACCTCCCGGCGCGCATTGCCCTTTGCCAGCGGCCGGACGGCTCCTTCGGCACGGACGCGGAGGAAGGGCTCATCAACGCCACGGTTTGGAGCGTGCTGGCGCTTAAGGCCGCCGAGGGCACCGTCCCCCGCGAAGCGGCCGTAAAAACGTGGCTTCTTAACCAGCAGAACGAAGACGGCGGCTTCTCTTATGCCAGCGGCCTACCCAGCGACGTGGACAACACCGCGGCCGCCATCCAGGCTCTGGTGGCGCTCGGCGAGCGGGGCAGGCCTCTCAGCCGGGCCCTCGCTTTCCTACGCCAGGCCCGCACGGAAAACGGGGCCTGGGCCGGTTTTGCCAGCGGTCCGAATGTGGCCAGCGCCGCCTGGGGCCTGCAGGCCCTGGCTGCCTCCGGCGAGGATCCTGCCGCCGCGCCTTGGACGGTGAACGGGGCGGGGCCCGTATCCTACGTGCTTTCCCTCCAGGAGAAGGACGGCTGTTTCGCCTACACCCAGGGGGTGCGCTCCCAACCCGTCTGGATGACGGCGCAGGCACTCCTCGGGCTTTCCAGCCTACCTTTTCCTCAGGCGGCCGGGTTCCGCGACGTGCCTCCCGGCACGCCTCTGGCCCAAGCCGTGCATAAGCTCCTTTCGCGCCGGGCCGTTTCCGGGTACAGCGATTTTGCCTTTCATCCCAACGATTCTCTAACCCGGGCCCAATTCGCCAAAATGCTGGTCGTGGCCCTCGGCGAAGACAAGGTCAGCCCCGGTAGCGGCGGGGCCGCCTCGTCGTTTGCCGACGTTCCGGCCTGGGCCGTGCCGTACGTCAACGCCGCCGCGGCGCGCGGCTGGCTGCAGGGGGTGGCCCCCGGCCGCTTTGCCCCGAACGAGCCGGTAACGGGGGCACAGGTGGCGGCGGTGCTCCTCAGGGCCACGGGGCGGGTGAGTCAGGTGCCGGTAACAAACCCCTGGTACGCCGGCTACGTGGCTGCCGCCCGGGAGGCCGGGCTCCTTTGGACCGGTTTCGACCCGCTGGCCCCGGCCACGCGCGCCCAGTGTGCCCAGGCCCTGGCCGCCCTTCTTCCGTAAAAGGACGGAGTTAATCTCCACGGTTAAACCAAGTCCGGTGCTTCGGGCCCCGAGCGGTGCGGCCTAAAGCACCGGACTTTTTGTCCGTGGCGCAGCTAAAGACCTGAGTTATGCCTATGAAAAGCAAAAAGGAAATTCGGCGGCAAGAAAAGAATAGGTAGGGCGTAATACCACCCACGAGGAGGAGCAGAATTGCCGGCTACGCGCATACTTCTCATCCGCCACGGCGAGACCGAGTACAACCGCACGGCCCGCATCCAGGGTCAGCTCGATATTGAGCTTTCCGAAAAAGGCCGTCGGCAGGCGCAGCTTCTAGGCCGGCGCCTCCGGCAGGAAAAAATTGCCGCCGTGTACGCCAGCGACCTAAAGCGGGCGCGGGAGACGGCCCAGATCATCTGCGAAGAGACGGGCCTTTCTATCACCGGCCTCCGGGAAGACCTGCGCGAGATTAAGTTCGGGCGCTGGCAGGGCCATACCATGGCCGAGGTGGAAGAACTTTACCCGGAGGACGTGGCCTTCTGGCGACTAGACATCACCAACCATGCCCCGCCCGGCGGCGAGTCCTACGCCGCCATGCGCGAGCGCGGCTGGCGCGCCGTAACCGAGCTCGCGGCAACCCACCGGGGAGAGACGGTGGCCGTCGCCACACACGGCGGCATCGTCAAGGCCGTCCTCTGCACCGTCCTTGGCCTGGACCTGGCCGACCGGCGGCGCATTGTCGTAGACAACGCTTCCTTGAGCATCATCGAACTCACCACCGAGGGCTGGCGCGTCCAGACCATGAACGACACCTGCCATCTGGGCGACCTCACCAGCGCCGTAAGTAAGCCCTGGCCCGAAGCCTGAGAGAACCGCTGCCGCCCTTTGCCGTTGGGGAGGAATAAGGCTTCTTTTTGAAGAATTGATCACCCCGGTGGCAACCCCAAAAGGTCTCCCGGAGGTGAAATTTGGTCCATGAAAAAGGTATCCCGACTGCGGGTGCTGGCAGCGGTTATGGTGGGCCTCATGGTCCTCTTTTCGGCAACCGCTTCCGCCTGGGCGGCGACCGATTCGGTGGAGCTGAGCTTCAGCGTAACCGGCGAAGAACCGCCGTCTTTTAGCTCTCAGGAACTCGAGGCAGGCACTCTTCAGACCGGAGCCAATGTTTTCACCTTAACCTTGGCCAACCCTTCCACAGGCAAAGATTACCAAGCAACGGGCGTACAGCTCACGTTGAGCGGGGTAGCCATTGGTGACGTGCTCTTGGAAAAGGAGGAGACCGGCGGTGCCTGGTCGGCGCTCAACCTGGCGACGATCGGCCAAGATCTGGCCACCGAGCTGATTCCAACCGGTGCGCTGGCCCGAGGGAGCAGCACGGGGTTAAACCTGCGCCTTACCCTCGCGGCGCCTCTCCGGGGCAGGACGATAGGGATTAAAGCCGTGGCTTTCGACAGGAGCGTAGAAACTTCCCGATCCATTGCCGGGGCCGAAAAAAGCTTTTCCCTTAAGGTACAGGGCCCGGCGGTTACCTTAGGTCCCACGCTTCCGGCCGGAAGCCCGCCGACCTTTGGCGAGGGCCAGGAAGCACGGGTGGATTTTACCCTTCACAATCCGACGGCCGGGGAGTACCAGAATCTCGGCCTTCACCTTACCCTGACCGGCGTGCCCGAAAGCGTGCCCCTAAGCGGCAGCGGCGCCCTCAACATCGTGCGGGCTGATGGCGACGGCCTGCAGCCGGTTCAGCTGGAGCGCGACGCGTCCGGCAACATAAATGTGGTCGTGGCGCCGCCGGAAGGGCTGGCCTTGGGGCCGGGTGGTAGCGCGGTGGTAACCCTAATGATAACCTGGCCGGCGGGGAGCGCCGGGACGTACGCCTGGAGCACGACCCTCGTTCAAAGCCTTCCGGCGGGCGGCGCCTGGCCGGTGGCGGCCGATCCGCAGGGGAGCTTCGCCGTGGCGGCCGCCAATCCCGCCGTCGAGCTCAGTACCGACCGGCCCGGTTTCGGAGCAATTCCTGTGGGGGCTTGGTCGGCGCCCGTCGAGCTCACGCTTACCAACAGCGGCAACGTAGCCGAAGCCTTGTTCATCTCCGGCTCGAACACCTCTGACGGCAGGTACTTGATCGGCCAGGATTTTTACCTCAAAGCCCTGACCCCAGGGGGGCAGGAGCTCTATCTGAATTCCGGTTGGCAAAAGATACCGGTACCTCCCCTTCTACCGCAGGAAAGTTTAAAGATCAGCCTTTCCCTGAAGCCCCTCCGGCCCGAGATGGTTTCCGGCACCTACCAGATTACGATCAGGGTAGATGCCCAGAAAGCGTAATTGTTAAGGAGAGGCCGTCATGCCGCGAAAAAAGCGCCTTTCTACGCTTATTCTTTTGCTTGGATGCCTCATTTTTCCACCCCTGCCTTGGCAGCGGGGGGTGGCGGGGCGTTTTCCCGAGCCGGTGGCCGTAGCGCAGGCGCAGGGCCATAATTCGGCCCGAGCCGAGGCCGTCCTGTCCCTACCTTTCAGCGTTGTACCGCCGGGGGGAGGCCCGGCGGCCTCGCCGCAGGCGAGCGGCCGCCGGCGAGAAGGCGGGTCGAATCCCCCGACGGCTACGGGAGAATTGCCGGCAGAACTTTCCCCGACGGCCCTCGGCCTGGCCTCCCACTGGGCAGCCGCCGAACTCGTAACCCTAATTGGGAGCGTGGACCTCGGCCTGGAAGTGCGGGACCTGCTGCCGCCGGATGAACCCTTAACCCGGGGCGAATTCGCCTATTTTCTCAGCCAACTTCTTGGAAAATCCGGCCGCGGCGGACCTCCGGAGACGGTTCGGCAAGGCGAGGCCGGCGCTGCCAGACGGCCTTTGCCTTTTTCCGATGTACCACCGCAGGCCCCGTACGCCTTCCGCCTGTTCGAACTATACCGGCTGGGGCTTTTCACCGGTACCGGCCGGGGGCAGTTTTCCCCGGAACGGTTCCTGACGCGCCTGGAGCTTATGGCCGTGGCCGGGCGAGTGTTACGGTTGGGCGAAGAAAATTTTGGGCTGGAGCCAGCACTAAAGGAAGGCTCCGCCCTGGCCGCGTACAAGGATGAAGCCCTGGTGCCGGGCTGGGCGCGGGCGGACGTGGAACTGGCCGTGGCAGCGGGAGTTATCCGCGGACGGCCTGGAGGTGTGCTTGTCCCGCACGTTCCGGCCACCAGGGCCGAAGCCCTGGCCGTGCTGGCCCGCCTGCTCCGGCGACTGCCGGTCGGGGAGGCACTTTAAGGCAACAAGCCCCGCTCCTTAGCGGGGAGCGGGGCGAAAGAGAGAAGGCTGGACGCCTAGCGGATCGTAAACTTGCTTTTCAGCACGTCCCAAAACTTGGGGTCCTCAAAACCGAGGCGCCAGAGGGCTATGCCGCCGAGCTTATACTGGGCCACCAGATCTAGCTTTCCGGCCAGGCTCGAGGCATTTTCAAACCAGACCTCGCGGGCGTAACCGCCGGGCCAATAGGTAAAGTGGGGGCTTTGGGCGGCGGCATCCCACTCGATGGCGGCGCCGTAGCGCGCCGCCAGAGCGACGGCTTCCTGCGCCGTTACGGCCCGTCCTCCCCAGCCGCCGGCCGGCCAGTCGTAACCGTAGGCCGGGAGGCCCAGGCGGATCTTTTCCGGCGGGATTTCCCGGACGGCGTATTCCACCACCTGCTTCACCCAGCCCAGGGAAGCTACCGGGCCGGCCGGTCCGCCGCTCCAGTGCTCGTCATAGGCCATAATCATGACCGCATCGGCGAGCTGCCCCAGGGCGCGGTAGTCGAAGGCCCCTGACCAAGCATTGCCCGGATCGTCCCAGGTTTTGGCGGGGACGGATAAAGTCACCTGGTGTCCGTCGCGGCCCAGCTCAGCTGCGAGTTCCCGCACGAAGGCGGTGTAATTATTTCGGTCGCCGGGCGGGACGTTCTCAAAGTCGATGTTTACTCCCGCATAGCCGCCGTAGCGCACCAGGCGCGCAATACTCGCCACGGCCGTTTGGCGTAGCTTAGGGTTCGAGAGGAGCGCGTGAACGAGCTGTCCGTCAAAATCCCTGCTCTGGTCGATGTTATGGACAAGGGCCAGCACCGGCTTACCGGCGCTTTTGGCCGCTTCTTTGAGCTTGGTAAAAGGCCGGCCGCTTACGCTGCCATCCCAGTTGATGTTGTAGGCAAAGGCCGCGATGGTCGAGATGGCCTCCTTGTGGGCACTGAAAGACTGAAAAGACAGATCGTCGCCTTCAAAGTATTCCACGTAGTAGCCGACGACTTCCAGTCCCTGCCTTTTCGCCGGCGAGGCGTTTTCTACAGGTGGGGCAGGGGGGAACGAACGCGGGATAGTCAGGGCTTGTCCAGGATAGATCCATTCGGAAGTAAGTCCATTGGCCTGCCAAATGGCACTGACGGTAGTTCCATACCGCTCGGCGATGAGGTACAGAGAATCGCCCGGCTGGACTATGTACCGGATGGAAGAGGCCCCCGAACGCGCTGGCGGCGTTTGGGACCTAAGGGCGGCGTAGGTTGCCGGCCCCACCACCCCGTCCACGACCAGGCCGTGGTGGGCCTGGAAAAGCCGGACCGCCTGCTCCGTGAGCCGTCCGAAGTCGCCGTCGATGGGACATGGGTCGTAACCCAGTCGGGCCAGGGTCGCCTGCAACTCGGCTACGTCGTCGCCGAACGTGCCGTAGAAGAGAAGCCGGCTTCCCAAAGCTGCTGCCTGGGCCGGGAACGCCAGCATAAGGATGCAAAGAAGGGTAAGGCCTGCTCTCAATCTTCGGTTCATTCCTCTCCTCCTCGGTGGGTGTTCGGCGCCGCCCGGCCGGCTTCATACTTAGGCCTGCGGCCGGGCCGCTCGGGCCAATTATAACCTGAGCCCGGGCCTGCCGTCACCCGGCCAAAAGGACGAGAGGCCGTCCTAAGACCATAAGAACGCGCCAACCGGCAGGCGCTTTGCCAGTTGGCGCAGTTTCTGACACCAATGGTAAGCGGAGGAAAGGTTGGTGAACATCTTATTGGAAGGAACGATTAGGGCGGTGGCGCGGACGGCTGCGTAGTCTCTTCTCTGCCTGGAGCGGGCTGGCCCGGTGTCCCTTCGCCGCCGGGCGAACGGAAAGGTGCCGGGCCCGGCTCTAGTCCGCCGAAAGGCCAGGGGAGCTGGCCGGAGCTCCAGGGCGTGTGGATGTTGCAGGGCTGCCAGGGCTGGGTCCCTTGAATGAAGAGCTCGCGCCGCACCGTTTCCGGCGGGCACCAGCGGGTGGCTAAGAGACCCGACTCGGTGCAGATTTCCGCCTCGATGATGCCGGCCGGGCGAGTAAAGTCATGGGGAGGTGTCCCGGCCAAAGCCTTTTTCATAAAGCCTGCAAAAATCGGGGCGGCCAGGCCTCCGCCGGTGCCGTAAATGTCGCGGGCCGGCTCGTCGTTGCCCACGTACACCGCAGCCGCAAGGTCGGGTGTAAAGCCCACGAACCAGGCGTTCCCCTGGCTGGTACCCGTCTTTCCAGCTACCGGCCGGTCGAGGATCCGGCCTACGGCGCTCCCCGTCCCTCCAGGGCGGGTGACGTTCTCCAGGATGTTGGTCACGATATAAACGGCCCGCGCGTCGGCCGCCTGGCGGATGCTGGGTTGGTGTTCTTCCAGCACCCGTCCGAAGCGATCTTCCACCCGGAGCACGGCCAGAGGTTCCACGCGCCGGCCGCCGTTGGCGAAGGCGCAAAACGCCGCCGCCATCTCCAGCGGCGTGACTTCGTTCGTTCCCAGGACCGAAGAGAGGTGAGGGGTGAGGCGGCTTTGGATCCCTAGATCATGGGCTACGGCGATGCCCTGCGCGGGCCCCAACTCGTAGTTTAGCCGCGCGGAAACTACGTTATCGGAAATGGTCAGGGCTTCGCGCAAAGTCAGAGGGCGAAAGTGGTAATCCTTATCACCGTAATCGGTAGGTGTCCAAGGCGGCTGCCCCGGCACGGGTAGGGCGATGGGTTCACAGCTGAGTGTGCTCGCCGCGGTATAACCGTTTTGCAGGGCGGCGAGATAAACAAAGGGCTTGAAGGCAGAGCCGGGCTGGCGCGGGGCCACGGCGCGGTTGAGCTGGGTTTCGCTGAAGTCCCGGCCGCCGATCATGGCCCGGATCTCACCGCTTTTTGGATCGATGGCCACCAAAGCCCCCTGCGGCTGGGTCACCCCGCGCGCATCGCGAAAAGAGACCGGCAGCCCCTGGCGAAAGGCTTCCTCGGCGGCCGCCTGCATGTCGAGGTCTAAGGTGGTGTAGATGTTCAGCCCGCCTTTATGGAGCATGTCCGCACCGTAACGCGGCTCTAGCTGCCGCACCACATAGTCGACGAAGTAGGGGGCGCGGGCGGCTTTGGCCTTAAGGCCTACCAAGCGGAGCGGTTCTTTTTCCGCGGCCCGAGCTTGTGCCGGGGTGATGTAGCCGAGCTCGGTCATGCGCTTTAGGACTATTGCCCGCCGCTCAAGGGCGGCCGAGGGGTCCACGTAGGGCGAATAACGGCCGGGGCTGCGGGCCACGCCCGCCAGAAGCGCCGCTTCGGCCAGCGTAAGATCCCGGGCGTGCTTGCCGAAATACGTCTGGGCGGCCACTTCGGCCCCGTAGGCGCCGTGGCCGAAGTAAATGGTATTGAGGTACAGGCGCAAAATCTGCTCTTTGGAATACCGCGCTTCGAGCTTGAAGGCCAGAAAGAGCTCGTGGATCTTGCGTTCAAACGTTCGTTCTGGCGTAAGGTATAAGTTTTTGGCCAGCTGCTGGGTGATGGTGCTCCCGCCCTCCACCACCCGTCCGGCCTGCACGTTGCGCACGAGGGCGCGCACTACGGCCACCGGGTCTACGCCGAAGTGTTCGTAGAAACGGTAGTCCTCGATGGCCACGATGGCGTTGCGAAGATCCGGTGCTATGTCGCTAAGGGGGACGTCCACGCGGTTTTGGGTGTACAGGCTGGCTACCTGCCGGCCGCGCACATCGAAAAGCCGGCTCGCAAGCGGCACGGATGTTTTAGGCAGGGGGGTAAAAAGGATGTATAGCCCCAGGATGAGAGTTAGGACCAGCACTCCCCCCAAGGCAGCCCGGAGAAGGGTCAAGCGGCTTTTGCGCAGGTGTTTCGGCGTATAGACCACCTCCCCCGCTCTACAAGTTAGCACGGCTTTTCATAGTATTACCTCTCCTGGAAAGGTTATACAGAAGCGGTACACGGCAGGAGATGGCCTTTTTCCAGCGAATAACTTAAGGCAATCACGGGAAATGAAGAAGGGATGAGATGGAAGAGCCTGCCGAACTTAGAGCGCGGCTCCTCCGCCGGCGTTGGCTGGTGTGGGGGATGCTCGCCTTATCCTTTCTGATCGTCTTTTTCCACCGCATTGCTCTGGCGGTGGTGGCCGACCAGCTCATGGCTGAGTGGAGCTTAACCGCCTCCGCCTTGGGGAACCTGGGCGCCATGTACTTTTATGTCTATACCATTATGCAGATCCCGAGCGGCGCCCTGGCCGATACCTTGGGACCTCGGGTTACCGCCAGCACCGGCACGTTGGTGGCGGGTATCGGCTCGGTGGTTTTCGGCCTAGCACCGAGCTTTGGTGCGGCCCTGTTCGGCCGCTTTCTCGTCGGCCTCGGCGTATCGGTGATTTTCCTCTCAGTTCTTAAGGTGCAGACAGAATGGTTCAGGACCCGCGAATTTGCTACCATTACCGGGCTCACGTCCGCGGTGGGCAATAGCGGCAACGCACTGGCGGCTACCCCTCTCGCCTGGTTAGTTGCCGCCATTGGCTGGCGCTTTTCCTTTGTGGTCGTGGGGATATTGGGTGTTCTCGTGGCGGCCGGCTGCTGGTTCTTTGTCCGCAACCGCCCTGAGGACCTAGGACTGCCTTCCATAACGGAGATTGAAGCGTGGGAAGACGGTGCTCTAAGCAGCGCGTGCCGCCTCCCGCCGGCCCGACCGGTTCCCCTCAGGCAGGCCCTGGCCTACGTTACGCGCAGCTCCTACACCCTCCCGCTCTTCGTCGGCGCCTTTGGTTTGAACGGTTCGCTTATGGTGCTTTCCGCCATGTGGGGTATACCCTACCTCATGCAGGTCTACGGCCTGAATCGAGCCCAGGCCTCGCTTTACACTCTAGGCACCGCCCTCGGGATCATGTTGGCCGGCCCGCTTTCCGGCCTCATTTCCGACCGGTTGCGGCGCCGGCGCGGGCCGCTCCTTGCCTTTACGGCCTTGACCCTTTTCGCCTGGGTGGTTCTGGTTGCCTGGCCCGGACGCCTTCCCCTTCCCCTCTTGCGCTTCTTGTTCTTCTTCCTCGGGCTGGGATCCGGCGGTTACCTCCTTATAATGTGCCTGGCCAAAGAAGTAAGCCCGCACGCCATTGCCGGCGTAGCCACCGGCACCATCAACACCGGCTCCTGCCTGGGTGCGGCGGTGCTTCAACTTCTGGTTGGGTTGGTGCTCGATGCCACCTGGGACGGCCGCCTGGTGGTGGGAGTGCGCCTTTATTCGCCGACCAGTTACCGCCTCGGCTTTCTGCTCTGTACCCTGGTGGTGGCTGTCTCGTTCCTCGCCGCCTTGCGCCTTCCCGAAACCCATGCCCGGAACATCGCCCCCGAATACCCCTTCCCCGAAAGAGAGCCGCTTAGAGTCGATTAGAGCCGGCCCGACAGGATAAAGGCGCTGGAAGAGAAGGAGTGACTGGCTCATGCCCCTTAAAGTTGTCTTTGGCCTCCTCTTCGTCATATCCGTCTGGGGTAGCTCCTTTCCTGTAGCTAAGCTGGCCTTGGCGGAGATTTCCCCCCTAGGGCTGGCCACCTTGCGCTTTACTTTGGCCAGCTTTATTTTTGTTCCCGTAGTTTGGCTGAGCACCAAGCGGAGCGGCACGAAGCTTCCGCAGCCGGACGGGCGAGATTTCCTCCTCTTTAATTTCCTGGGGCTTCTCGGCGTCACTACCTACTTTATGGTCCAATACACGGCGGTAAGCCTCACCACGGCGTCCAACGCCGGGCTCCTCATCGCCATCGCGCCCCTCTTCGTTACCCTCTTTTCGGCCTTCTGCTTGGGCGAGCGCCTCACGGCGCGCAAGCTGCTCGGCATAGGGGTGGCCATGCTGGGCGTGGCCGCCGTAATAAGCCGGGGAACCTTTCACTTTTCCTTCGGTGAAAGAAGCCTTGCCGGCGACCTCCTGATGATTTTGAATGCCTTCTGCTGGGCCCTTTTTTCCATCCTCGGGAAACAGGTAATGCGCCGCTACCCGCCCCTTGTTGCTACATTTTACATAACCGTGCTGGGCACCTTCTGGTTTTACCCGCTGGCCCTGCCCCGGGGAGTGCTGCAGGCGGCTCTTAGGCTGTCCCCCGCCGGCTGGTGGGCCGTGGCCTTCCTCGGTGCCTTTTGCTCTGTAGGCGGTTATTACTTTTGGTACTGGGGGCTCTCCCAGGTAGAGGCAAGCCGGGTTGCCGTCTTTCAGTACCTGCAGCCCTTAGTTTCGCTCGTTCTCTCGGCCCTCATGTTGGGGGAGCAGGTTAAGCCGGCCACGCTGGGCGGCGGCCTCTTGATCATCGCCGGGGTAATAGCAGTTGCCCGGGCCCCGGCCGGCTCCTGCCGTCCGGCGGCCACCACTGCGGCTCGGACCTCAAATAAATACTGAGGCCTGGGGATGCCCGAAGGGGGAAGTCTTTCACCCACCTGACGCCGGCGGCATGGGCCTCAATCCGAAAAATAGCGGGGCCGAGGGCCATCCCCTATTTCGCCGACCCGGCCGAAGACCGGGCGACCTTTTCCGAACCCGCGAAGGCGCCGGTAGGCATTGAATTTGTCCTGGTCAACGGCCGGGTAGTGGTGCAAAAAGGGCGGCTTACGGGCGCGAGACCCGGCTGCATCCTGCGGCCTTCGCAGGTTTGAGAAGGCTGTTTTCAGGTGCGGCAGTAGCTTCTCAGCCGGGAAAAAAACGGCAACGATTGGTCCGCTCCACCCGATTGACAGCCGGGCGCAGGCGTGATATCATCACGCTGATGATTTTGGCCATATATAGTGCCTCATCTCAGCCTGCCGCTGGGGTGAGGTAGAGGCGCGGTGTGTCAAGAGTACCCGCTCTGAGCAGGGCAGCAAAGAGGAGCGGGGAAAGGGGCCATCGCCGAAGCCGGGTGCCGGCCAGGGGCACTCGAGCTGGGCCGGCAGGGAATACCTGCCGGACTGTCGCCGCAGGCATCCCCGAGCCTCCGGCGATGAGCTATCTCACCTAGGGGGAGAGGAGGGATGGAGGCAGACTGCTTGCAGCCATCTGGCTGCTTATTCATTTAATAAGGGAGGACGGGCAGATGACAAACCGGAAGGAGCCAGGCGCAAGAAGGCGCTGGCGCCTGCATATTCCCCATGTCTATGCCATGCTTTTTACTATCTTGATTATTGCCGCCCTGGCCACTTGGGTGGTTACCCCCGGCGCTTATGACCGGGTAGAAGGTCCCGGTGGGCGGATGGTCGTTGACCCTAACTCCTTCCACGTGGTTGAGCGTTCCCCGGTAGGCTTCTTTGGTCTCTTCCGGGCTGTGCACAAGGGTATGGTACAGTCGGCCGATATCATCTTTTTCATTTTCATCGTGGGCGCGGCCTTTTCGGTCATTAATGCCACCGGGGCCATCGAGGCTGGAATTGAGGCTGCCGCCCGCAAGCTCCGAGGCAGTGAGCGCCTAGCCATTCCCATCCTGGTCATCCTTTTTTCCCTGGGCGGGGCTATCTTCGGCATGGCGGAAGAGACGCTCGCTTTTGTTCCCGTAATCGTGCCCTTTATGCTGGCCCTAGGCTTCGATTCGATGACGGCGGCAGGCATTGTGCTCGGCGGAGCGAACGCGGGCTTCTCGGCGGCCTTCATGAACCCCTTTACCGTCGGAGTAGCTCAGGGAATCGCCGAGCTCCCGCTGTTTTCGGGCATGGGCCTGCGCTTGGCAGCATATGCTAGTTTTGTGCTGGTTACGGCCGGATACATCTACTGGTACGCCGGCCGGGTGAAGGCCAATCCCTTAGTAAGCCCAACCTATGCCGAGGATCGGGCTAAGGAGAAAGATTTAGGCTTGGACCAAAGCCGGACGTTTGAGCCCCGGCATAAGCTGGTGTTCCTCGTGGTGGCGGCATCCATTGCCATGCTTATCTACGGGGTAATCAAGCTCGGCTGGTATATCACAGAAATCGCCGGACTTTTCCTGGCCATGGGCGTCATCGGCGGGCTTGCCGGCCGCCTCACGCCGGATAAAATCGCTGAGGAATTCGTCAAAGGGGCCAAGGAACTCACCTACGGCGCCCTACTCGTCGGCCTTGCCCGTTCGCTCCTCGTCGTGCTTTCCGACGGCCACATCATGGACACCCTGCTGCACTCTATGGCCACGGCCATCGGCGGTCTTCCCAGCCTGCTCACCGCCTGGGGCATGTACGCCGTTCAGTGCCTCCTGGACTTCGTAGTGCCCTCGGGCAGCGGACAGGCGGCCGTGTCCATGCCCATCATGGCGCCTTTGGCCGACCTGGTGGGCGTCACCCGCCAGACGGCAGTGCTCGCGCTTCAGTTTGGCGACGGAATCTCCAACATCTACAGTCCCACCTCCGGGTACTTTATGGCCGGCCTGGCCCTCGCCGGGGTAACCTGGCCGAAGTGGCTGCGCTGGGTCGCTCCCCTCATCGCCATGCAGTATGTTCTCGGCCTAACCTTTATGACCATCGCCCAGCTAATCCACTACGGCCCCTTCTAAAGCCGAGGTTTAGTATTCACCCGTTTACCTGCTTCCCTAGGGCCTAAGCTTAAGGAGTCTGCTGCAGGAGGTCTAAGCATGGAGGATGCGCTCTCAACACTGAAAATGCGGGCTTGGGCGGAACTCGACCGCCTCCGCCCGCGGCTGGCCGAGATCAGCCGGGCCATCCACTTAAGACCCGAGGTAGGGGGCGAGGAGTTCTTTGCTTCCGACCTCCTTGCGCGCGAGCTGGAAGCCGGCGGGTATAAGGTAGAGCGCGGATTTTTCGGTATCCCTACCGCCTTCCACGCCGTGCGCGTCGGGCGCAGCGCTCGCCCGGCAGTGGCCTTCTTGGCAGAGTACGACGCCCTGCCGGGGCTCGGCCACGCCTGCGGGCACAACATCATAGGCACGGCGGCGGTAGGTGCGGCCTTGGCGTTGGCGCCCCTCCTCGCCGAACTTTCCGGCAGCGTCCACGTCTTTGGGACGCCGGCGGAGGAGACCAACGGCGCCAAAGTGCCGCTGGCTGCCGGCGGTGCCTTCGCCGACATCGATGCGGCCATGATGATTCACCCTTCAGGGCGCACCGTGCTTACTGCACCTTCCCTGGCCATGGATGCCCTGGAATTTCGTTTCCGGGGGCGGGCAGCCCACGCCGCCTCGGCTCCCCACGAAGGGATCAACGCCCTGGATGCCGTCATCCTCACTTTTAATGCCATCAACGCCCTACGCCAGCACGTGCGCTCAGATGTGCGCATCCACGGCATAATCACCAAAGGCGGCGAGGCGCCCAACATCGTGCCGGAAGAGGCGGTGGCCCGCTTTTATGTGCGCGCGGCCCGGCGCAAGTACCTGAACCAGGTGGTGGAGAAGGTTATAAACTGCGCCCGGGCCGGAGCCTTGGCCACGGGGGCCGAGCTTGAGGTCGCGAACTTCGAGTACTCGTTCGATGAGATGCGGAACAATTCGGTTCTCGCCGCGGCCATGGAAGCCAATCTTACCCGTCTGGGCGAAGAGATTGTCCCCTGTGGGGAGGGAATGGGGTCGCTGGACATGGGAAACGTCAGCCACGTTGTGCCATCCATCCACCCCTATATTTCCATAGGTCCACCGGGCTTGGTGTCGCATACGCGGGAGTTCGCCGCGGCGGCCGGCGGCGAAGGGGGGCTCAGGGGACTTATGGTCGGCGCGAAAGCTCTGGCGGCTACCGCCCTCGACGTCCTCTTAAATGCGGAGCTCCGCCGCGCTGCCCGTGCCGAATTTGAAGCGGCCGAGCGAGAAGAGCAGGACGGAAAGCAATGAGAGTAAATGCCAATTGCTTGACAGCTTGGAACGGCCCGTGGTAGAATAAAGCAAATTCAATATTATTTACCTCATCTCCTCAAGGGGATGAGGTAGAGGTTGCGGGAGGTCAAGAGTACCGGCAGGGAGCAGGGCAGCAGAGGAACTGCCGGGAAAGGGGCCACACCGCCGAAGTCCGGCCTTCGCCCCGAAGGCCGCGGCTGGGGCTGCAGCGAACAGCTGCAGAACTGTCACCCGGTTGGCTGACCCGGCTTCCGGGTGGAGCGCTATCTCGTTCAGGGAGAGGAGGGGATGAGGGTGTATTCTGCCTTACCACCCGTACGCCCGGTACGCCGAAAACAGGCTTAGCATTGGAAACGTTCTTCCAACTAAGCTTGTAGGAGGCGCAGCCATGAATAATTTCGGGTGGTTATCTATTTTGCCGCCGCTGGTGGCCATAACGCTGGCCATTGCCACGCGTGAGGTTTTGGTCTCCTTAGCTCTGGGCATCTTCACCGGCGCCCTCATTCTCACAGGTGGAAATCTGGCTCAGGCCTTCACCAAAGCGATCGAGATTCTTGTAAACGCCGTAGGGGACCCGGAGTGGAACGTGCGCGTACTGCTTTTCGTTCTCCTTTTGGGCGGCATCGTAGGGCTTCTGGCCCGCTCCGGCAGCCCCATTTCTTTCAGCCTGTGGGCAGTAAAACATGTAAAGAGCCGCTCCCTGGCCCTTTTTACCACCTGGCTCCTCGGCGTCATCATCTTTATGGACGACTACTTCAACTGCCTCACCGTGGGTACCGTGATGCGGCCCATTACCGACCGCTACCGCGTCTCGCGCGCCAAACTTTCCTTTGTCATCGATGCGACTGCCGCCCCCATCTGTATTCTAGTGCCGCTTTCTACCTGGGTGGCCTACGTGATTTCACTCCTAGCACCGGAGTTTGAACACTACGGGATCGCCCTTAACCCGTTCCAGGCCTTCCTGGCCATGATCCCGTACAACCTTTACGCCTGGCTCATCCTGATCATGGTCCTGGTGACCTCCTTTACCGAGCTGGAGTACGGTCCCATGGCCCGGCACGAGCGCTTGGCTCTGGAAAAAGGCATCCTCTACGACGAATCCTTGGGTTCACCGCCGGGCGACGACTTCGCCTCCCTAGAGGTGGCCGATAACAGCCGCCCGGTGGATTTGGTAGTGCCCATCGTTACCCTGGTCGTGAGCACGATCGCCGCCATGCTCTCCACCGGCGGCTTCGGGGAAAAGGGCTTTTGGGAGGCCATCATGAACACGGACTCCGCCACCTCCCTGGTGTACGGCGCCACCATCACCCTCATCGTCACCACGCTCTTCTACCACTTCCGCCGCGTGGTTCGGCTCTCCGATTCTATGACTGCTATCATCCAGGGGTTTAAGTCCATGGTGGTGGCTGTCACCATCCTTTCTCTGGCCTGGAGCATCGGCGCCATCTGCAAAGAGCTCGGCACCGGCGCCTGGGTGGCTGGGGTGGTTTCCAAGGGCCTGCCGGCAGCTTTGGTGCCCGCAGCGCTGTTTGCGACTTCGGCCTTCATCGCCTTTGCCACCGGCACCTCCTGGGGCACTTTCGCCATTATGATTCCCATCGCGGTGCCGCTGGCGGACGCCATCGGCCTGTACCTCATTCCTTCTCTGGCGGCCGTGCTCGCAGGGGGCACGTTCGGCGACCACTGTTCGCCCATCTCGGATACTACCATCATGTCCTCCACCGGCGGAGCTTGCCACCATGTGGATCACGTCAACACGCAGCTCCCCTATGCCCTTACGGCGGCCATGCTTTCCCTCCTAGGCTTCCTCACCGTAAGCTTCTTGCCCAGCGGCTGGCTGGTGCTGGCGGTGAGCAGCGCCTTGTTGTTAGGTGTACTGAAGCTCCTGCACGCCATCTGGAACCCGGGACTTACGAGGGCTTACCTCAGGGAGAGCGAAAGCCACTAAAATCGGGTTTTTCCGGCCCGGCGACCCCGGGCCTAATTTTTTTGCCGGCCTGAAGGAAAAATCTGCTAGGGAGCGAATAACACTTAAGGATATGTTGCCTACTGCCAAAGTTGGTATACTAGGAGGCGGAGGTGACTGAAGCTTGGCCCGGGCGGGTAAAGACAAAACGGAGACCCAGCTTACCCTCGATCGTTGTTATGCGCTCCTGAAGAAAACGCGTGAACCGATGCACTTTCGCGAACTTCTCACCACCGCTTGGAAAGAACTCTGGCCTGAACGCGAGCTTCCCGCTAGCGCTCTGGCCACCCTTTACACCAGCCTGAACTTAGATGCACGGTTTGTGCCGGTCGGAAAGGGGAAGTGGGGGTTAGCTGAGTGGCATCCGCGGCCTGCCCGTTCGAATGTTCCTGCCACGTCGCTCTTGGGCAAGAGCTACCAGGACGACCGCGACCGCTTGGCTGCCCTAAACGAGGAGGCGGACTTGGAAGAGTCGGTGGCCGACACCTTGGGAACGGACGAAGATAGAGGCCCCGGTTTGGAGGAAGACAGCTGGTTGGGAGATGAACATCAGGATTAGGAGGCGAGTGGGGTGAAAATTCGTTGGTATGGCCATGCCTCGTTTTTGATCACCGGCGAAAACGGGCTCAAGGTGCTTACCGATCCCTTCGATGAAACCGTGGGCTACCCGTCTCCTACCGTAGCTCCGGACGTGGTGACGGTAAGCCACGAGCACTTCGACCACAACGCGGTAAGGGTGGTCCCCGGAAACCCGGAAGTGGTGAAGGGCCCGGGCGAACACGTGGTCCGCGGCATAACCATCGTGGGCCTTCCCACGTACCATGACGATGCCCATGGATCTCGCCGCGGGGAGAACACGGTGTTCACCATAAGCATGGACAGCCTGCGGGTGACGCACCTGGGCGACTTGGGCCACACCTTGAGTGCGTCCCAAATCCTGGCGCTAAGGCCGGTAAACGTTCTTCTCATCCCCGTAGGCGGCTACTACACCATCGATGCCCGCCAGGCTAAAGAAGTGGTAGACGCCCTGAACCCGAACATCGTGATCCCCATGCACTACAAAACTGAAGTGCTGGATTTTCCCATTGGCGGTGTGGAGCCGTTCTTAAACTTAGTAGGCGGCGGCGAATACCTCAGGTCCACAACTTTAGAGGTAACGGCCGAAAACCTGCCCGCCCCGTGCCGCGTGGTCGTTTTAGATTACGTGTAACCCTTGACAGGTTGGGTCGTAACCCAATAGAATAAAAAAGTAATGGGCAAAACCAAAGCCAAAACATTTCTAGTTCCTCACGGCTAGAAATCTTTTTTTTTGAGGTCAGGAGTTGAAGGAGGGCGCAGCGTGGCCAAGTTCATCTTTATCACCGGCGGCGTCGTCTCGTCTCTCGGCAAGGGGATAACCGCCGCCTCATTGGGGCGTCTTCTCAAAAGCCGCGGGCTGAAAGTCACCCTGCAGAAATTCGATCCTTACATCAACGTGGACCCCGGCACCATGAGCCCCTACCAGCACGGCGAAGTTTTCGTCCTCGAGGACGGGGCGGAAACCGACCTGGACCTGGGACATTACGAGCGGTTCATCGACGAAAGCCTTACCAGAGAGAGCAATGTCACCACCGGTACCATTTACGGCACCGTAATCCAAAAGGAGCGGCGCGGCGATTTCCTCGGCGGGACCGTCCAAGTCATCCCGCACATCACCAACGAGATCAAGGATCGCCTGCACCGGCTCGCTAAGGATAGCGGTGCCGATGTTGTAATTGCCGAAATCGGCGGCACGGTAGGCGATATCGAGAGCCTGCCCTTCCTGGAGGCCATCCGCCAGATGAAGAGCGATGTGGGGCGCGACGACGTGCTGTACATCCACGTGACGCTCGTGCCCTACATCGAGGCCTCCGGCGAGCTCAAGACCAAACCCACCCAGCACAGCGTAAAGGAACTAAGAAGCATCGGCATCCAGCCGGACATCATCGTCTGCCGCACGCATCGCCCCCTGTCGAACGGCGTGCGCGAGAAGATCGCCCTCTTTTGCGACACGGAAAAGCGGGCCGTAATTGAAAACCGGGATGTAGAGTGCCTGTACGAGATCCCGCTTCTTTTGGCGGAGGAGGGCCTGGACGACATCGTGGTAGAGCGGCTGCACTTACAGTGCGGCCCGCGAGACCTCCGCGAGTGGGAAGACCTGGTGCGGCGGGCCAAGAACCCGTCCGGGCGCGTTTCGGTGGCCCTGGTGGGCAAATACGTGGCGCTCCACGATGCCTACCTCAGCGTGGCCGAAGCCCTCCACCATGCCGGCATCGCCAACGATGTGGCCGTAGACATACGCTGGCTGAACGCCGAAGACTTGGAAGAGGGGAACCCGGAAGAACTACTGGCCGGAGTGCAAGGCGTGCTCGTGCCGGGCGGTTTCGGCGACCGCGGAACCTTGGGCAAGGTGCTGGCGGCCCGCTACGCCCGGGAAAGGCGCGTTCCGTACCTGGGGCTCTGCCTGGGCATGCAGCTGGCCGTGGTGGAGTTTGCCCGCCATGTCCTGGGCTGGGAAGGGGCCAACAGCGCCGAGTTCGATGAGGCCAGCCCCTACCCGGTAATCGACCTCCTGCCGGAACAAAAAGGTATCACCTCCAAGGGCGGCACCATGCGCCTAGGCGCCTACCCCTGTCACCTGGTTCCCGGTACGCGCGCCATGGCGGCCTATGGGGAGCCCGTGGTGTACGAGCGGCACCGCCACCGCTACGAATTCAACAATGCCTACCGGGCCGAACTCGAAGCCCGGGGCCTGAAGGTGGCCGGCACCTCACCGGACGGCCGGCTGGTGGAAATCATCGAGCTCGAAGATCACCCCTGGTTTGTCGGCACCCAGTTCCACCCCGAGCTCAAATCCCGCCCCAACCGCCCGCACCCGCTCTTTAGAGAGTTCATCCGGGCCGCCAAAGAAATGCGCGGTAAAAACTGACGGTTGCGCCGCTGGGGGATGCCCGAAGGCCGAAGCTTTTATCCGTCCGTTGGTTTCACGTGCGGCAGGCCTACCTCGGAAATACCGGGGCCGAGGGCCATCCCCCAGCAAGCCGCGTTACGTACCGCCATTAGAAGAACGCAGGCGAGCGAGGGAAAGCGCGGGCGGTGTTTGAGGCCCGAAGGGCCGAGTTCTGCCCGCGCCCCGAGCGAGCCGAGTTCGTTCGTCCTGAGGTCGTTCGCGGCCACTGGGGGATGCCCGAGGGCTAGTTTCATCCGTCCGCTGGTTCGCGCGTAGTACGGACGTCTACCCTGAAGGAGAGGGGAGTATGGCGGAGCTTGTGGCCATCAAAGATACCGTCCAGAACGTGGCCGAGGCCATTGCCGCGGTCCTGGAGCTGGACGTAAGTATCATCGATCGTTCTTACGTCCGCCTGGGCGCCACTGGGCAATACGCGGATCAGCTTTACGCCCAGGCGGCGCGCGACTCCCTTTTCGACCACATTCTTAAAACTGGCCGGCCCGGCTTTATCGAGGACGCTGCCGTGAGCGACTTCTGCCGCCGGTGCCAAGGGCACGGGACCTGCCGCGAGCTGGCCACCTTGGGCCAGCCCATCTTCTGCCGCGGGCAGGTGGTGGGGGTGATCGGCGTGGTGGCCTTCACCCCGGAGCAGCGCGAGCGCCTGAGGGCCGGCGCCGGGCAGCTTTTAAACTTCCTGAGCCGCATGGCCGGCCTCCTGGAAAGCAAGCTTCTTCTCGCCGAAGCCCTCTGGGAGGAGACGCGGCGCAACCAGGAGGTCTGCGAGAACCATATCTCTTCGAGCTCGCTCAGCCCCCTCAGCTTCAACGACATCCTGGGGCAGGACCCGGCCTTCCTGGCGGCCAAGGAGCTGGCCCGCCGCGTGGCTTCTTCTACTTCCACCGTGCTCATCCGCGGCGAGAGCGGCACCGGCAAAGAAATGTTCGCCCGGGCCATCCATAACGCCAGCCCGCGCGCCGAGCGTCCCTTCGTGGCCGTAAACTGCGCCTCCATTCCGGAAAGCCTCCTGGAGAGCGAGCTTTTCGGCTATGAAGCCGGGGCCTTTACCGGTGCCCGGAAAAACGGTAAAGTCGGTAAGTTCGAGCTGGCGCAGGGCGGCACCCTTTTCCTGGACGAGATCGGCGACCTTCCCCTGCACCTTCAGCCGAAGATCCTGCGCGTGCTGCAGGAGCGGCAGGTGGAGCGCGTGGGCGGCAGCCGTCCCATACCCATCGACGTACGCATCATCGCCGCCACCAACCAAAACCTAGAAGAGCTCATCGCGGCCCGCTCCTTCAGAAGCGACCTCTACTACCGCCTGAACGTGATTCCGCTGGTTATCCCACCGCTCAGGGAGCGCCGGGGGGACATCCTCTTCCTCACCCGCTTCTTTATCAGCAAATACTGCCGGCTGCTGGAGAGGCCGCTTCTTGCGCTGAGCGCCGGCGCTGCGCGCCTCCTTATGGAGCACTCCTGGCCGGGGAACGTGCGGGAGCTGGAAAACGCCGTGGAGTACGCCGTAAACGTGGCCACTGGCCCGGCCATTACCCCGGCGGACCTTCCTCCCTACCTCAGGGCGGGGGCCGAGACGGCCTCAAAGAAGACAGAATCGGTAGAAGCGGTGAACGACGCCGGGCCACAACCTGGGAAAGGAGCAGCCGGGGCGGTGGGGGCTGCCGAGCTCCCGCGGGGAAGCCTGGACGAGCTTCTTAGCGCCTACGAGCAGGAAATACTCTCCCGCTACCTGGCCGTTTACGGCACCTCCGCTGAAGCCAAGGCCCGCATTGCTTCCGAGCTCGGCATTTCCCTGGCCACCTTATATCGCCACCTGAGCAAACTGCGCGGGTCCTCCGGCCGGGCACAAGCCCCCGGTGGTTATTCTCAAATCTGCGAAGGCTAGCAAAAATGAGAAGACAGCACGGCGTCTGTTTCGCATGTTTGCGAAAAGAGGGGGCGCCTTTTTTGTTTCGCCGGGCGCCGGCACGAAATTTGCAAACGCATTCGGGTAAAAACGCGGGCCGCCTGTTGGGCGCGCAAGGATCCCGGCTCCAGGGGCGGCCGCGGAAGCTAGGGGGAGGCAGAGATGGAACGAAGCCGGTTGGTGGCACTTCTTCGGGAGCAGGTGGTGCCGGCCTTCGGGTGCACGGAACCGGTGGCCTGCGCGCTCGCCGTGGCGCGGGCGCGCGAGGCGCTGGGAGGGGCGGTGGAGAGGATTCATGTACTGACAAGCCCGGGCGTCTACAAAAACGGCCTGGGCGTAGGGATTCCGGGAACCGGCGCCCGGGGCATTCCCATTGCCGCGGCCCTCGGGGCCCTAATCGGCGAACCAGAGCGCGGGCTTGAGGTTTTGGCCGGGGTCACCCCGGAGGCCGTGCAGGCGGCCCAAGCTATGGTGGCTTCCGGCGCCGTGGCGGTAAGCTACGATCCGGGAGAGGAGGGCGTCTATGTGGAAGCCCGCGTAAGCGGGGCAGCCGGCACGGCCCGGGCCGTCATCCGGGGAACGCACACCAATATCGTGTACGCGGAAAAAAACGGCCGGCCGCTCTTGACCGCGTCCGGCGCGGCGGGGACGACGCCCCGTTCTTCCGCTTCCGCCGCCGAACTGGCCCAGCTCAGCCTGGCCGACCTGGTGGGCTTTGCCGAAGAAGTGCCTTTAGGCGACGTGGAGTTCCTCCTGGAGGGGGTGCGGCTGAACCGGGCGGCCGCCGAGGCCGGCCTCAAGGCCGGCGCCGGTTTGGCGCTCGGGCGGGCCTTGGCGCAGCTGGTAGAGGAAGGGAAATGCCCGGACGGGCCAATCGTGCGGGCTAAAATCCTCACCGCCGCGGCGGCCGATGCCCGCATGGGCGGCCTCCCGATCCCGGTGATGTCCAGCGCCGGCAGCGGCAACCACGGCATCACGGCTACCCTGCCGGTGGCCGTGATGGCCGAACACCTGGGGGCGGGTACGGAGAAGCTGGCCAGGGCGCTGGCCTTAAGCCACCTCGTTACCCTTTATGTTAAGGAATTTACCGGCCGGCTTTCTCCCATTTGCGGCTGCGCCGTGGCGGCAGGAGCCGGTGCCGCTGCCGCCGTCGCTTGGCTTCTTGGCGGCGGCGCGGAAGCTGTGGGGGCCGCTGTGCAAAACCTCATCGCCGACCTGGCCGGTATGCTCTGCGACGGTGGCAAAAACGGGTGCGCCCTGAAGCTCTCCACGGCTGCGGCCGAAGCCATCCTGGCTGCCGAGCTGGCCGTTGCGGGCATAGGCGCAGACTGGTACGACGGCATTGTAGGCCGAAGCCCCGAAGAGACCATCCGCAACCTCGGCTTTGTGAGCGCCTACGGCCTCGCCCGGGCGGACGAGGCCATACTGGCCGTCCTTACTGCGGGAGCGGGCCGTAAACCCTAAGGCGCAAGTCGCCCGGCTCCCGCCTTCCCTAAGAAAGCCGTGGCCGCGCGGCTTTTTTCCTGCCCACCGGCGGCCGCCTGACGGCGGGCCGGTATCCCCGCGGAATTGGTCGTCTGCAGGCGGCCGAAGGGCGCGCAGGACTCGCTGGTTGAGGCGAGGCTAGACGAAAAGAAGGAATTACGCTGCTCTAGGTCGTAATGAGCATAAAAAAGCCCGGCGAAAATCCCACCTGCCGTAGGGAGGTATCGCATGTTTTACTTCGACCTTTTCGTCGGCGTTCTCACCACCCCCTTCGCCACCCTGCACACCCTCGCTGCCCGGCCCCGGCCCGGCGCGGCCGTGGCCTTCCACGCTGTCATTATCCTCATTACCACCCTGGCGGGTATTTACACTGCGCCCGCACCGCGGGCGCTTCCGCCTGCCGTAACTCTAGTGCTGGCCGTTCCTTTCGGGACCTTGGGCCTCTTTCTTTATGCTGCTCTGCTGCACCTTTGCGCCGAGTTCCTCGGCGGGCAGGGGCGTGCCCTCGGTCTTTTGACCGCCTTGGCCTTCGCCGCCGCTCCCGGCGCGCTCATGGCCCCCTTCGGCCTGGCCATGCGCGCCGCTCCGCCCGCTTTCTATTACCTAGTGAGCGTGGCCCTTGGCCTCTGGGTTCTTGCCCTCCACATCCTCACCCTCATGACTACTTACGGGTTTTCCTTCTGGCGCGCCCTGGCCGCGTTAGTTCTACCTGTAGCCTTCGTTTTGGCCGCCGTGCTGCTCGGCCTCGTCTTGGGGGTGGCTGCACTTGTTTCGCACTTAAAGAGCCTATCTTTGCCTACATTCTAAAAAGGAGCAAAGAACATGCCCTCGCGCCGCTTCCTATGCTACCTCCTCGTCTTGGCCCTCCTCGCCGGGCAGGCCTTTTTCATCCGGTCTGCTGCTGCCCATAGCCCGGCTTCGGCTCCGCCGGTAACCCGCGGTGCCTTCGCCCGCTACCTGGCGGCCGCCCTGGAGCTGCCGCCCGTGCCCTCCAGTGCCTCCGCCTTCCCTGACATAGCCGACGAAGCTACCCGGCAGGTCGCTGCCCGGGTGCATCAGGCCGGCCTCATGAGCGGCTACCCCGGTGGAAACTTCCGGCCCTACAGCCCGGTCACCCGCGCGCAGGCCGTGGCCGTACTCCTTAAGGCGGGAGATGAGCTCCCGGACGCCCCGGCGCGATCGCTCTCGCCCCTTGCTGCCCGGCGGGGCGCGCCGCTCCCCTTTGCCGACGTTCCGCCCACCCACTGGGCGCGGGAAGCCATCACCTGCGCCTGGCAGAAGGGCCTGGTGGCCGGAGTGGGCGGGGGACGCTTTCTTCCCGACCGGCCCATTAGCGCGCGGCAGCTGGCCGAGCTCTTCGAACGTTTTCTGGGCCCCGCCGCTTACCGCCGCGCCGGGATTGACCCCGGTGCGCCTCCGGCGCCGCAGGCGTGGTCCGGCGCCCGCGCAGAGGCCATCCCCATCCTTCTCTACCACCACCTGGCCCCGCGCGGGACCGGCTGGGACAAGAACGGCGCCACCATCACCCCGGAAGAGTTCGCCTGGCAGATGGACTACCTGGCGGCGCGCGGCTACAAGGTTCTTAATGCCGACGAACTCCGCGCTTTTCTCCTGGGGCAGAAGGCCTTCCCGCATCCGGCGGTGGCGATCACCTTCGATGACGGCTACGCCAGCAACCTGCATTACGCCTTCCCCATCCTCAAACGCCACCACTTCCCCGCCATTATCAATGTTATTACCGGCTCTGTACCCGATAAGCCCGAGCTTCTGTATGATGTCCGCCGGCTCCAACGCCTTTCCTGGCCGGAGCTCAGGGAGATGGTCGCCTCTGGGCTGATTGTCGTTGGCTCCCACACCGACAACCTGCATTCTTACGTCCCTTCCGGCCCCAAGGGCAGAAAAAGGCCCGCTCTGGTGGCGCGCCTCTACGACCCGGCCACCGGGCGGGTGGAAACGGAAGCCGCCTACCGGGCGCGCGTTCTGGCCGACCTTACGGCCTCGCGCCAAAAACTCGCCCGCGAGCTGGGGACGTCCCCGAGCATCTTCGCCTATCCCTTCGGCGTGAACGACCCCCTGTCCCGTGAGCTCGTGGCCCGGGCCGGCTTCACCCTTACCTTCGGTACCCGGCCCGCCCTCGCCCGCCGGGGGAGCGGCCTCAGCGACGTCCCGCGGCTGGCCGTGCGGCCGGGCCTGACGAAGGCGGAGTTCGATTCTCTCCTAGCCGGAAAAATGAAGCCTCGAACATGAAAAAGCCGGGCGGGTAAACCCCGCCCGCTTGTTTTAACCCTGCCCTGAACATGCGCGGCCCGCGGTTTTAGCGCAGCTTCCGAGGCCGAGGGCCATCCCCCCGCAAGGCGTGTTACGTACCGCCATTAGAAGAACGCAGGCGAGCGAGGAAAGCGCGGGCGGTGTTTGAGGCCCTGAGGGCCGAGTTCTGCCCGCGCCCCGAGCGAGCCGAGTTCGTTCGTCCTGAGGTCGTTCGCGCCGCCGGGGGATGCCCGAAAGCGAGGTTTTCATCCGTCTGGTGGTGCCGCTGGCGGCATGGGCGTCTATCCAGAAGTCGATACCTGGCCCTGCTGGGTGGTGAGCGCCGCGGTGACCTCCAGGTGGCTCAGGAGGTAGGCGAGGAGCGATTCGGCCCCCTGATTGGCGTTGAGGCCGTTCTCGGTAAGGCCGTCGTGGCAGCCGCCGGTTTCCGGATCGTACAGGGACTCACCGCGGGCGTTGCGCCCTAAGAACCACTCGAAGGCCGCCTCCGCGCGCTTGAGGTACGCCGTTTTCCCGGTCGCCCGGTGCGCTTCGTTGTAGGCCAACACCAGGCAGCCCGCATCTTCCGGTTGTTCGTCCCAAGGCGCCGGTTCACCGCCTTTGACGTACCAGCCGTGGCAGCCTATTAGCTTAAAGTAGCGTCCGTGCCACATGACGTTCGTAAGAAAGCCCAGGGACCGTTCCGCCACTTCCAAGAGTTCGTGCCCGCCCAGGCGCCGGTACGCGGCAAAGAGCGCTGCGGGAAGAATGGCGTTGGAATAGGTGAGCCGGTCCTCAAACCAGGGCCAATCTTCGCTGGCCTCGCGGTGGTAGGCGGCCAAAAGCTTTTGGGCCAGGGTGGCCGCTGCGCTCTTTACCGGGGCTTCCTGGTATACGGCCAGGTATTCGCTGAGGCCCAGGAGGGAAAAGGCCTGCCCCCGGATGAACTTGAGGCGGACCGCCCAAGGGAGCGCCCGGAGAAACATCTCGCGCGCAAATGCTCCCTCGCCTCGTCCGGCCAGGGAAGCGGCGGTCACGCCCAGCGCCCATACCGCCCGCCCAAAGGAGTCTTCGGACCCCACCTGGTCGGCCCAGCTCCGATCGTAATTCATGAAGTTGTGAAAATGCCCGCTCGGAAGCTGAGCATAGTGGAGGAAGGTGAGGTACCTCTGCACCAGGGGCAGTGCCTCGCGCTGCCCGGTGATCTGGTAGGCGTTTAGAGCGGCCAGGAGCGCCCGCGCGTTGTCGTCCGTGGTGTAGCCGGTAGCCCGGTACGGCAGGTGGTATCTCGCGTGCTGGATAATCCCCGTTTCGTCGGTGAGGCGCAAGAGATGCTCCAGGGTAAACTCCGGATACTTCACTTTGCCTACCTCCCTGCTCCCACCGGCTCGGTGCTGGCCGCCGCCCTCCGGGCTACGGCCGCTTCCATAAGCGCAACGTAACTCTTGGCCACGGCCGGCCAAGAGAGCGTCTCGCCGAAAGCCTGCGCCCGGGCGGCTATTTCGGCGCGCCGCTCGGGGCTCGCAAGTAGCTCCTTAAGCGCCGTCCCTATGGCTCCGCTGTTTTGGAAAGGTACGAGTACCCCCCGCCCTCCGGCGAGAAGCTCGCGCGCGCACAGGTATGGCGTGGAGATGACCGCCTTCCCCAGAGCCACCGCATAGGCCAGGGGCCCGCTGGAGATCTGCTGCGGGTCCAGGTACGGCGTGATGTAGATGTCGGTGAGGGCCAGGTACTCCATCAGCTCTTCTTGGGTGAGGTAATGATTTACAAAGCGCACGTGCTCCGTAAGCCCCAGCCCGTCCACCTTGCCGTGCAGGTACTCCCGGTAGGCTTCCCCGGAGTGCTTCTTTACCTCCGGGTGCGTCTGGCCGAGGATGAGGTACACGGCCTCTGGGTGCTTACCGACCACCGCCGGGAGTGCCTCCAGCACGTACTCGATCCCTTTACCCGGGTGGAGCAACCCGAAGGTGGAGATTACCACCCGCCCGGAAAGGCCGTACTTGGCCTTGAGCTCCTCGGGGGAAGAAGCCGGCCCTTTCGGCACGCCGTGGCGGATCATGTGGATCTTCTCTTTGGGAATACCGTACCGGCGCACCAGAAGATCGCGCCCTTTGTAGGCCAGCACCACCAGCCCCATGCTTCCCGCCGCCAGCGCCCGGATGATGTCCGCCCGGGCCCGATCCGGCTGCGGGAGCACCGTGTGCAGCGTGGTGAGCACCGGCTTCTTGAGGTGTTTTAAGAAGGTCAGGATGTACGAACCGTTCGGCCCACCAAAAATACCGTACTCGTGCTCAATCATGACCACATCTACCGGGGAGCGGTTCAGCCAGTGGGCGGCCGCCACGTAGGACGATTCCTCTTCCTGGATGATTTCAAACCGCACCCGCCGGTCATACTCAAGGGGGTTGTCGGCGTGGGTTATGGCTACGGCCTGAGGTTCCGGCCAGACCTTAAGTTCTGCGATGGCCTCCATCAGGTCGGCGGTAAAGGTAGCAAGCCCGCACTTCCGCGGCGGAAAAGTGCTCACGAAAGCAGCTTGCAACTTCGCCAAAGAGTCCACCTCCATGAGTAATATTGTGGTCATTTCCGGATAAACTTAACCGCCTGCACAGTCCCTAGGTGCTGCCGCCCAGCTTGGCCGCGGCCCGCTTGAGTTTCTCCCGGATGGGAAGGTCGTACGGGCAACGCTTTTCGCACGCGCCGCAGCTTACGCACGCCTCGGGGAGCACCGTAAGTTCCCGGTAGAGGGCCTGCGCCTCCCGCTTTCTCTCATAGCGGTCGTACATACCCTCCAGGCGGAACACCTCGCGGATATCAATCCCCTGCGGGCAGGGGAGGCAGTAGCCGCACTGCCGGCATACCTCGCGCCCGAGCGCCCGCACCTCCCGCACCAGGCCCTCGTACTCCGCCGGGGTAAGCGCCTTGAACTCGCTGGCCAGCCGCACGTTCTCTTCCACCTCCGCCACCGATCCCATCCCGGGGATGGCGATGTCCACGGCCTGGCTCAGCGTATAGCGGAGGGCGAGCGGCGGCTCCTTTATCACCCCACCGGCCAGCGGTTTCATGGCAATCACGCCCACATCGAGCTCCCGGGCGAGCGGCAGCAGCGTTTCTTCGGCGTTAAAAATGAAGCGGTCGAGAATGTTAACCGGAACCATTACCGTGTCGAATTCCCCGGTTTTTAGCGCCTCCCTGAGCACGCCCGGGTTGTGACCGGTGATGCCGATGAAACGTACCAGCCCGGCCTGCTGCGCTTCTTTAAGTGCAGTAAGCGCCCCGCCCGGGGCCAGGCACTTTTCCAGGTCTTCCTTCTCGTCTACGCCGTGGAGCTGGTAGAGGTCCAGGTAATCTACCTTGAGCTCTTTTAAGCTCGTCTCTAAATCTTCCCGGGCCCCGGCGGCATCCCGCTTCGGCGTCTTGCTCGCCAGATATACTTCCTGGCGCCGCCCGGCCACGGCCGCCCCGATCTTCGCCTCGCTGTCCCCGTAGCCGCGCGCCGTGTCGATGAAGTTTATGCCCAGGTCCAGAGCCGAGCGGACCACCGCGAGGGCGGCCTCCCAGCTCCGGTCCCGTACGGGTATTCCGCCCAGGCCCAGGCAGCGGACCTTAAGGCCCGTTCGTCCCAGGCGCCGTTCAGGTAGCATCTTGTTACCTCCCCAGAAGATGTAACCTCGCATAGTTTGCTACCGGCCAAGAAAAAATATCACTAGACCGCGAGCGGCGCCCCGGCGCAAAAAAGACCCCGCTCCTTTTCGTGGACTTTTTCTTCTATTCCATATTCTAATCGTTGTTCCAAGCAAAGGGCAAACCTTGGCACGAGGCATGCAAGCGCGTATGCGGGCTTTAGCAAAAGTGAGAAAGGTAAATTCCGCCACTAATCGCCCGGAAAGACAACTCGTTCTTTGTTTGGCAGTTGTAGCTAGCTTAACCCGGCCTTGATCAGGCGGGAAGATTCCGGTAAGATGAAAAAAAGAGAGGAGGGGCCGATATGCGCATAGTAGAGAAGCCCTGGGGGCGCGAGGTCTGGTGGGCGGAGACGCCGGCCTACGTGGGGAAGATCCTCGAGGTTAAAGCCGGCCAGCGCCTGTCGCTTCAGTATCACAAGGAGAAGTTGGAAAGCATGTACTTTGCCGCCGGAAGCGGCACCCTTATTCTCGGAAACGAAACCAAGGAGATCACGCCGGGCCTGGCCGTGACCATTGAGCCCGGCACCGTCCACCGCATCATCGCTACCAGCGACATCACCGTGTTTGAAGTCTCCACCCCGCAGGTTGAGGATGTCGTGCGGGTGGAAGATGCCTACGGGCGCACGCCCAACCCGCCCGAACCGGTCTAAGGGTGTGGCGGTGCGCGTTCGGCAAACCTTCCTTAATTTATTTATTCCGCGAACGGAAAAGGTAGTCCAAAGAGTTCCCGGTGGGATAAACTTGGAGGTGATGCCTTTGCGCCAAGTCGCGGCGATTATGGCCGGCGGCCGGGGCGAGCGCTTCTGGCCCCTCAGCCGCCAAAGCCGTCCCAAACAATTCCTTCGCCTTACCGGCGATAAGACCATGCTTCAGGAGACCGTGGCGCGCCTTACGCCGCTCCTTGACTTGTCGGACATTTATGTGGTCACCGGTACCCAGTACGCCGAGCGCGTGGCCGAGCAGCTTCCGGAGCTCCCGCCGGAAAACATTATCCTCGAACCGGAAGGGCGCGACACGGCCCCTTGTATTGCCCTCACGGCCGCCTACCTGGCGCACCGCTTCCCGGACGAGGACGTAGTGTTGGCCGTCCTTCCCGCCGACCACCTGATCACGAAACCGGAGCTTTTCCGGCAAACCCTGGCCGGCGCCTTCGCTCTGGCCGCGGCCGAGCCTGTGCTGGTGACCATCGGCATGAGCCCCAGCCGGCCGGAGACCGGCTACGGGTACATCAAGTGCGGGGAGAAGGTGCCCTGGAGCGGCCGCCACTTCGTCTACCGCGTCCAGCGGTTTACCGAAAAGCCGGACCGGGCCACCGCCGAAGCCTTCCTTAAGGAAGGCGGATATCTCTGGAACAGCGGCATGTTTGTGTGGCGCCTCTCCGTTTTGCGCGCGGCTTTTGCTGAGCATCTTCCGGAAGTGGCCGCGGCCCTGCCGGCTCTCACCGACCTTTGCGGCGGCCCGGTCGAAGAGCTCGCCAAAGTTTTTCGCAGCCTGCCGCGCATCTCCATCGACTACGGCGTTATGGAGAAGGCCCGGAACGTGTACGTCATCCCCGGCGATTTCGGCTGGGACGATGTGGGCACCTGGTCGGCGCTGGGGCGGCTACTTAAGGCGGATGCCAACGAAAACGTCACCATCTTAAGCTCCCCCACCGCCCAGCAGCCCATCCTCTTCGGCTCCAAGCGCTGCATCGTCGCCGGAAACGGCCGCCTCGTGGCCGCCTTGGGGGTAGAAGACCTCATCATTGTGGATACCGATGACGCCTTGCTCATCTGCCGCCGCGGCCAGGAGCAGCACCTAAAGTCCGTCCTCGAGCAGCTCCGCCGCGAGCACCGAACGGCGTACTTATAAGCCTGGCCGAGAATAGCTTCGCAAGCTTACGGAGGAGGGGATGCTCATGGTTGCCATACACCCCGGTGTTTTTCGCGAATACGACCTGCGCGGCCTCGCCGCTACCGAACTCACCCCGGACTGGGTGGAGGCCTTTGGCGGGGCGCTTTCCCGTTACTTCCGCCGCTACGGCCTCACCACCGTCATGGTTGGGCGCGACAACCGCGCAAGCTCCACTCCCATCCGCGACGCCCTCGTGGCAGGCCTTACCGCCGCCGGGATGGACGTAGTAGACATTGGTACCGTTACCACGCCGCTTTTTTATTTTGCCCGTATCCACCTCGGCCTCGACGCCGGCGTGATGATCACCGCCAGCCACAACCCGCCTGAATACAACGGCTTTAAAATCGCCCGCGGCCCGGCCACCATTTACGGCGAGGAGATCCAGGAGCTGCGCCGCATCTTTGCCGCCTACGTGGACGAGATGCAGCCCGCTTCCGAGCGGAGCGGCCGGCCTAGCGCCGGCGGCCAGGCGCCGGCGGCGCCGCCCGGCCCTTCGCGCCGCGGCAGCGTCCGCACCCAGAACGTTGCCCCCGCCTACCTTGACATGCTGGCCGAAAAGATCAAGCTCGGCCCCCGCCGCCTGAAGGTGGCCGTGGACTGCGGGAACGGCACCACCAGCTTCTTCGCCGCTGATTTCTTAAAGCGCCTCGGCTGCGAGGTGCTCCCCCTTTACTGCGAATCCGATCCTACCTTCCCCCACCACGTCCCGGACCCGGTAAAATCCAAGAACCTTGAGGACTTGCGCGCCCTCGTCACCCGCTCCGGCGCCGACCTGGGCCTGGGCTTCGACGGCGACGGCGACCGCCTGGGCGTCGTGGACGAGAAGGGGAACATCCTCTGGGGCGACCAGCTCATGATCCTTTTCTGGCGCGAGATCCTCCCGCGCTACCCGGGCGCCACCGCCCTGGTGGAGGTCAAGTGCTCGCAGGCCCTGGTGGACGAAATCGAGCGCCTGGGCGGCCGGCCCGAATTCTCCCGCACCGGCCACTCCCTGGTTAAGGCCCGCATGCGCGAGATCGGCGCCGTCTTCACCGGCGAAATGAGCGGGCACCTCTTCTTCGCCGACGAATACTACGGCTACGACGACGCCTTCTACGCCGCCGGGCGGCTCTTGCGCATCCTCTCCAACACCGCGAAACCCCTTTCCGCCCTCCTCGCCGATGCTCCCCGCTACTACAGCACCGCCGAAACCCGCATCCCATGCCCGGACGAGGACAAGTTCCGCATCGTCGCCGAGCTCACCCGCCGCTTCAAGGAAAAGTATCCCGTGGTGGATGTGGACGGCGCCCGCGTCCTCTTCCCCGAAGGCTGGGGCCTGGTGCGCGCCTCTAATACCCAGCCGGTGCTCGTCGCCCGCTGCGAAGGCAAGACCCCCGCGGCCCTTAAGGCCATCGCCGCCGAAATGAAAGAGGCCATCTCCGCCTTCCCCGAAGTGGGCGAGTTCGAGTGGGAATACTAGGATTGCCGCGACTTGGCTGGAGGATGTGGTGAGTATGCACCAGGTCATTCCACGCTGAAAATACGAACACCCGTAGCTGTTGCGCGTAAACCGAGGGCGAGGGCCATCCCCCGCACGGCGCGTTACGTACCGCCATTAAAAGAACGCAGGCGAGCGAGGGAGAGCGCGGGCGGTGTTTGAGGCCCGAAGGGCCGAGTTCTGCCCGCGCCCCGAGCGAGCCGAGTTCGTTCGTCCTCAGGTCGTTCGCGCCGCAGGGGGATGCCCGAGGGCCGAAGTTTTCATCCCTGTGGTGGCGCTGGCGGCATGAGCGTCTATTCGGGTGAGGATGGGTGGTGGGTGGCGGAGTGTCCTAGTTTTCCCGGCTGCGTGAGCCAGGGTAGAACAAAAGAAGAGGCCCTCACCAACATCCGGGAGGCCATCGCCGCCTACGTCGAGGCGCTGGCGGAAGATGGCCTGCCGATGCCGGTGGCTCCTGGGCCTGAGGCTGTGGCATCATCTGCCCGTGATTGCCGGCATCGACCCGAACCGCGAGGTAGAAGTTCATGAGTCGCTGGACGCCGTGTAATGGGATGTGCCCTTAGATGGTAGAACTAGAATTTCGTTCTTTAGGGTTTACTTTTTTTCTAGAACTGATACAATAAAAGCAGAAGGCTTCTGGGTCGAGAAGCCTTCTGCGGAGGGTGTTGCAGCCCGAGGCAGTTGTTGTGGACGACGCTAGTTACGAGCTAGCGTCTCTTTTTTTGGCTTCCAGTGGCGTTCGTCCATCCTCTTCTCAAGGGCGGCGCCGCCGTTGAAGGGCAACATCCAGTTGCAGGGGCGGGAAAATGGAAACGCCTGCCTGAGATTTTTTTCGACGCGAAAGTGAGCTGATGATGCTTTTTTGCGGAGGGGCAACGCGAAGGAAAAGGTGGCTACGGCTTGCCTCCCTAAGGCGGCAGGTGTATGATTATATTCAGAAAGTAAGGAAGTAAGGAGGGATCAAGATGCCTTACATGGCTGACTCGGCGGTGGCCCTGGTTACGAGCAAGGGGCAGGTTACCATACCTAAGAAAATTAGAGAGCGGCTGCAATTGGTAGCGGGTGATCGCGTAGTCTTCTGCCTAAATGAGAAGCAAGAAGTTGTGCTACGGAAGGTTGCCTTGGTACCGTTGGAGACGCTGACCGAGCCGCTGGCGGCAGAAGCGAGAAAGATGGGTTACAGCTCCAAGGATCTCGAGCAGGATCTTGAAGAAGTGCGCAGAGAGACCTTCAGGAAGTACTATGGAAAGAATAACTAAAGCATTTTTAGTCTCGGCGTTAGTCTTTGGAGGAACCCCGCGACGAGCGCTGGAGCTCGCGGTTAAGGAAGACGTCGAGATAGTGCTCTCGACGTACGTTGTAGACGAACTGCAAGAAGTGTTGCAGCGCAGGTTCCCTTCGGTGGTGGATATTGGCGATAAAGTGCTTGAGTGGCTAAGGCCAACGATCGTTAGCTCACCCAGCAGGGATGAGTGGCAGGAGTATTCGGGCTTGTTGGCGGATGAAGAAGACCTGCCGGTTTTGGTAGCTGCGCTCAAGGCTAGGGTCCAGGTACTAGTCTCAGGAGACCGAGGGTTCCATAAACCCGAGGTTGACCGGTTGCTTGCGGTGCTCGATGCCAGCCACTTTTTCGCCGCATTGTACTGTTATAGAGCTATGGAGCAGGCCAGGTACAGCAGACTTCAGGAAGGCGGGTTTTGCGGCAGGGTCCCTTCTTGCACCGGGGTCATAGCTTTTGCTCCTACCAAAAGAGCCTGTAGAGAAGAACTGGCTTCGGTTCTCTTTGACTGGGTTTTGTTGAGCCTACGAATGGGTCATACGCTGCCGGACATATAGGTCCGGTTTTTATTTTGTCTGCCCGGCAGGAAAATCCCTCCTCCCGGCGAAGATTTTGCTGCAGGCGATAAGGCGCGTTGCCGCGCCCTCTGGCGACCGCGTCCGACAATTTCCCGGGAAATACTCGAAGAGCCGCGAAAGGAGCTGGTACCGTGTCGCATCCTGCGCCGCGGGTGAGGAAAGCCGTCATCCCCGCCGCCGGCCTGGGCACCCGCTTTCTTCCGGCCACCAAGGCCCAACCAAAAGAGATGCTCCCCATCGTAGACAAGCCGGCCATCCAGTACATAGTGGAAGAGGCCGTCGCCTCCGGCATCGAAGACATCCTCATCATCACCGGCCGCGGCAAGCGGGCCATCGAGGACCACTTCGACCGTTCCCTAGAGCTCGAGGAGGCCCTCGCCCAGAAGGGCGAATCCGACCTTCTCCACCTCGTGCGCGAGATTGCTTCCGTGGAGATCCACTACCTCCGCCAGAAAGAGCCCCGCGGCCTCGGCCACGCCGTCTACTGCGCCCGCAAGTTCGTGGGCGACGAGCCCTTCGCCGTCCTTTTGGGCGACGACATCATGGTGGGAGACCCTCCCTGCCTTAAAAAAATGTTGGACCTTCATGCCGAACTCGGCGGCTCCATTGTGGCCGTAAAGGAGGTTCCCCCATCCGAGGTCTCCCGCTACGGCATCGTCCGCCCCGAGCCGGTTCGCCCCGGCCTCTTTCGCGCCCTGGACCTCATCGAAAAGCCCCGGCCGGAAGAAGCCCCCTCGAGCCTGGCCATCATCGGCCGCTACATCCTAAGCCCCGGCATCTTCCCCCTCCTCGAGATGGCCACCCCCGGCGCCGGCGGCGAGATTCAGCTCACCGACGCCCTGCGCCGCTTGGGGGCCCTTGAGTCCGTCTACGCCTACGCCTTCCCCGGCCGCCGCTACGACGTGGGCGATAAACTCGGCTACCTCAAGGCCACCGTCGAGTTCGCCTTGGCCCGCCCCGACTTGGGGCCGGCCTTCCGGGCGTACCTTGAAGAGCTCCTTTCCGGGCGCCAGGTTTAGGCGGGGCGCAGCGACCCGTTCCGCGCCCGGAGGTCTCATTTCCGCCCCTTCCGCATAATATGTTTCTGGCACACCTCTTCCTTTGCCGTCCCGCCACCCTAGGAGCTTTGGGCAGGGAAGCGCTGGGACTTATTGACGCTCTAGGCACCCGATGCTATAATAGGAAATAGCTTGGCGGGAAGGACAAACCTTACAGCGTCTGAAGCTCCTGGTGTTTGCGGCTCTTCCTGGTAAAAAATTTATCCTGCTCCGAGCAGGAAAAAACCAGGTGGGCGGCGAACAATATACAGAGCTTACAGACTTATGCTCCTGAGGCTAGTTCTTCCTGTGCCTTTCCTGAGGGCTTGTTTTGTGAATTATTGAAAGGGGGGATCACAGGACACGACCCCGAGGAAGCGTTCTTAACCTGGTCTGTGACAACAGCACAAAGGAGGATTCGTAGATGCAAGGTTTCAAGAAAGTCCTTGTGGCCCTGCTGGTGGTTATGACCATCTTGGGGACCATGGGACCGGTATTCGCCGCGCCGGCGGATGTCGAAGGGACCAAGTATGAAGACGCAGCTGTGCGGCTCATGGCCCTGGGCATCTTCAAGGGCGACGACAAAGGCAACTTCAATCCCGATATGCCCATTACCCGTGCCGAGGCTACGGCCATTGTAATCCGTGCGCTCGGCCTGGAGAAGTCCGCAGAACTCATGAAGGGTGTCACCAGGTTCGCGGATGTCAATGCCGATCCTGGCCTCCAGTGGGCAACCGGTGCAATCAACATTGCTGTGTCCAACGGGATCATCAATGGTTACCCCGACGGGCGTTTCGGCGGCCGTGATAACGTCACCTACGCCCAGCTCGCCAAGATGATCCTCTATGCCCTCAACTACGGCATCACCGTCGAGGGCGGCGTATGGCCGACGGCAGTGCTGGCCAAGGCTGATGATCTCGGCATCCTGGACGGCCTGACTGTAGTGGCCAATGCTCCGATCACCCGCGGCGATGCGGCCAAGATGCTCGACAACTCCCTTGACGTCAAGTCCCTCAAGCAGACTGGCTACGGCGATCTGAAGCAGTTCGAAGAAACCGGCGAGACGCTGCTGGAGAAGCTGGGGCTTGATGAGATCGAGGGTCGAGTGGTTGAGATCCCCGCAGTTGCCAGCGGCCTTGACGACAACGAGGTCACCATCGAGATCACCAAGAAGAACGGTGAGGATCTGAAGGACCCCGTCACCGAGACCTACACCCAGCTCCAAGACGTGGATGTCCAGAGCCTGTTTGGGCTTGAGGTGAAGGCGTGGGTCAACGACGATGATGAGGTAGTCTTCGCCGAGAAGAAGACCAGTGACAATGACATCTACACCGACACCATCAGCGAGCTAACGGACAAGGATACGGTCAAACTTGACGTCCTCGACGACGAGGTAACCTTCGCAGATGGTGCTCTCGTATATGTGAACTACAGTAAGAAGTCCGTTAACGATGCTACGAAGGACCTCAAGGTAGGTTACTACGGCCGCTTCGTAGAGAAGAACAACAAGATTGTGTTCGCCAGCCTGTTTGACTTCGGAGTAAGCAACGGAAAACCGGCGAACGAAGGCGTTGTGACAAGTGTTGATGGCAAAAAGATCAAATACTTCACCACTAGTGAGAGCGAACGGACGCTCAATCTTACGGATGCGGATTCTGTCACCGTATACAATGCCGATCTAACAAAGTCCAGCCTCGACAAGATCGAAAAGGACAACGTGATCTACTGGTGGAGAGACGGCGATGATTGGTACATCGTAGTCTCGACGGGCAAGGTTGAGGGCAAGCTTGAGAAGGTCAAGAGCGACAAGCTCACTATCAACGGAAAGGATTACAGCTATAAGACCGCGGACAATGCTACCTATAGCCTTGATGAGGACGAGAACGTTGATACGTGGAACGCGAATCCAGGCGACATCGATGACCTTGACGGCGAGGACGTAGTTGCCCTACTCAACCTGAAAGGTCATGTGCGCCACCTGCGTGGCTCCGCTACGAAGACCAGCGGGACTCAGTATGGTATCGTGACGGCTTCTCCCAGCGATAGCGAGATTACAGTCTTCACTAAGGATGGCGAAGAGGTTACCTACAGCATCGACAAGAAGACGGAATGGGGAGTACTACGGAATCCTCTTAACGGCAAAAGATACTATGGCAAGGGAGATAGCCTAGGATACTATGTGCTCAGCTACAAGCTGAATGCCGACGGTGAGATTGCCGAAAGCAAGGATGACGTAGGAATTCTCTACGCGGTTAGCGTCACTACGGCATCGCCTACGACGGTAGCTAATGGTGTGTATGAGCTGACGGCGAGTGCTAAGGTTGACTTCGGCAAGGTGGATAAGGACAAAGATGACGACTATATAATGCTCGACGGGACGAAGAAGTATTACATCGACTCCAGCACCGTGATCATGAGGGCCGTCAACAGCAAGGGTGAGCTTGATCCGGAAGTTCTAGCGTGGGAAGACTTCAAGGATCTAGCGCTCGACGGTACCAAGCCAGAGAACGCTGCGATAGTCTTTGGCGACGCTGACAAGGATGCCAAGGCGATTATCTTCGTGGATGCCAGCTTCAAGGGAACTACCGAAGACGAGTATTACGGTGTTGTCACCGACAATCCGTGGAAGTCTGGCGGCAATTGGTATGCAGAAATCGATGTGTTCGGCCAGGGTATAGGCGACTACAAGCTGGCTGACGATCCTACTGGTGTGTTCGCTAAGGGCGATCTGGTGAAGTTCCGGCTTACGGCTAAGGGCGAGGCCGATATCGCCAGCGGTAACGTGGTGAAGATCAGCGAGACGCCGGTTACGGTGGCTGACGTCGACGGTTGGTACATTACAGTTGGTTCTGCTACGTACAAGCTCGAAAAGGATGCCGTTGTGTACGATCTCGACGAGGACGGAGCTCTAGACGACAAGCTCGGTGCCAGCGATATTGAAAAGGGCGACGAGATCTTCCTGATCGAGAAAGACGGCGTCGTGAAGGCTGCTGTCATCAAGGTGAAAGGTACCGGTGCCGTAACGCCTCCTCCGGTGAGCGGAGAAAAGGCTGAGTACGTAAGTACCGACGGTGACCTCGTGGTGTACGGTGGGAAGGCCTATAAGGTCGTTGACACTACCGTTGTTTACGACACGAAAGGGTTCTACGGTGTTGGTCCGGACGCAGTAAAGTCGGCTAACCTCACGAACAACGCGGCTGAGATAGTGGTTAGTGACAAGGTGGATAGTAGCGGGAATCCTATCTTGAGCAAGATTACTGTCAACGCTGAGTTGCCGCGGGAGTAGCCGGCGAGTGGTAGGCTACCTGCTATTGCGTTATGATGTGTGACTTGGAGAGGGCCCGGCCTGCTGGCCGGGCCCTCTTGATCCGGATGGTGCCGGAACCTCCGGTTCCGGGCACCGGGCACCTGGGATAGAATGGAAGGAGGCGTCAGGCCTTGGATGCCGACGGTGCCGGGCACCTGGGAAGAGATGGAAGGGGTGAGGGGGCGTCTGCCGATAAGGCGGACGTTTTCTTTGTAAGCGTAAAATAGTCCCCACCTTGGAAGTAGGTGGGGACCCGAGTAAGCTGTTCATTAGTTGGTAAGACGGCAGTTAGAGGGAATGGATTCCGACCAGGGAAGAACTTGGTCCAACCCTGTTGGATCGGTGATGTCCATATTCGGCATGGTTTCGAAGAGATAGGTAAGGTAGCGGAAGGGATTTAAGCAGTTTTCCTTTGCCGTCTCAACGATGCTGTAAATGGTAGCACTAGCTTGAGCTCCGCGCGGGGTATTGGCAAACAGCCAATTCTTACGCCCAATCACACAAGGCTTGATAGAGCGCTCACTGCGGTTGTTGCTGATTTCCAGGCGCCCGTCAAGCAAGAACGCTGCAAGTTTATCCCACTGGCTCAGGCAATAATTAACCGCCTGCCCAAGCGCACTCTTAGGCAGTACCTGGGGACTTAGCTGGTTTAGCCACGCCCAAAAAGCATCCAGTACAGGACGACTTCGTTCCAGCCTCTTTAGATAACGTTCATAAGGTTTGAAGTCTTTCAAATCCCGTTCGATAGCAAAGAGGCGATTACAGAAGTCAAGCCCTTCTTGAGCCGCCACGGCAGCTGGCCGCTTCGTGTCCGGCAGAGCTTTGAGCGCTTCGTCGAATTTCCGCCGGGCATGAGCCCAACAACCGACTAACGTAACATTGGGAAGACCGTTATAGCCGGCATAGCCGTCCACGTGCAAGTAGCC